>ENA-UOWG01000498-UOWG01000498.1-activated-sludge-metagenome-genome-assembly--contig:-NODE-498-length-51438-cov-6.579413_pt1 | contig 51438 bp, 42 predicted proteins | sample MGYA00238147_ERZ761563 | MGnify/ENA primary metagenome ERZ761563 (study PRJEB28884, sample SAMN05720216) | anaerobic digester metagenome | isolation source: active sludge of municipal...
AAACCGTTGGTCGCGAACGAGCCGCCGCCGCCCGAGAATGTCGAGGTCGTCTCCTGCCTGTCGCCGATAAAGTCATAAAGCCACTTCGCGTGGATCTCGGGTATTATAGTCCCCGTATCCGTCTTGAACGGGCGCTCGAGCTTCATGCCGATGCCGGACTGGAGCATATCGTAATTCTGGCTGTTGACGTGCAGGTTGAGCGCGCCCGCGTTCTTCTCCGTGTAGCCCTCAAGGTGGAGCCGTTCATACTGCAGCGACGCCATCGGAGTGATGCCGAATTCACCGGATTTGAACGTGTATCCTCCGTCCAGCAGCACCGAATACTGCTGGCCGTCGTAATCCGAATTCGCGGTCCTCATTACGGTGCCCACGGCTATATGCCTCAAGCTGTCATATTTATTATAGGCGAATGAGAAAGCGCCGTTGAGGTAATACGGGTTCTCCACGTCTATGTAACCGGCATAAAGAGTGCCCTGGTAGCTGTCTATGTCCGTCTTGCCGCTGTTGTCTTTAGAATTTATGCCGCTCTGCGCGTAACCGCCGCTGAGGCCCAGTCGGACCCTGTTATTGAATGCGGGTATGTCCCCGCCTATGGCCGTGCCCCAGACGGTAGCGCGGTAACCGTTGCTCAACCCGCGCGGGTCCTGGCTGAGGTATTCGCCGAAGCCCCGGCCCCACGCCTCGAATCCCTGGAGCCCTTCGCATCCGGCCGACACGCCGGTCTCTCCGGCGTCTGAGCCGTGCGCCCTGGCGTATAACCCCGTAAGCCTGTCGACCGTTACGCCGATGAACTGGTTCAGCGATACATTACTCGATGTTATGACCCCGCTATCCACGACCGGGACGAAAGTATCCAGCGCCGATGCCACCTGCCCGTCATCCAGGCCTTCAAGGGTGTTAAGCACGTCCGTCATATCTGCCGTCGGTTCAAGTATATTATCGAGGACAGCGCCTACCGCGGCGGCGTTAGGGTCTGTCGCGATGCTGGAAAAACCCGTCCCGAGGCGGCTTACCATAAGGATAAGGTCGCCGCTCGAGCTCAGGGCCGAGAATTTGAGGCGCGGGTCGCTTGATGTTATGGTGCCCGGTATATTCACTCCGGCGCCGCCCGCTCCGTCGACCACCGTGAACGTTGCGTTGTTCGGTATGTAAATACCGCTCGGCACCGTAACGTTAACGCTGCTCCCTGTGGCTACCGCAGCATTGGCATTAGATGTTATTTTGCCGGATGTCGACGGGCTTGCGACGGTCACCTTCAGGGTGCCGTTCTGGGTATAGGTATTGTTTACCGTAACGTTATTTGTGCCGACATCGAGCGTTGCGCCCGCGCCGACCGTGACTGCCGAGCCGTTGCCAAGCGCGCTTGCGTTTGAGGCAACCAGCGTGCCTGTGGTTATGGTGGTATCCCCTGAATAGGTATTCGCGCCCGACAAGACCAGGCTGCCGGCGCCGTTCAAAACAAGCCCGCCGGTACCCGAGATCACGCCGGAGTAGGTGTCGGCCGTCCCGAGGCCGCCGGTCGTAAGCGTCCCGGCGCCGAGGTCGATCGTACTGGTTGCGGCGCCGTTAATGGAACCTACCGTATTGCTGAAACCGTTGAGGTCAAGGCCGCCGCCGTCCGTATTATTCAAGGTAACGGCCGAGCCGTTACCGAATGCTCCCGAAACGCCCGCGACTGTAGCCACTCCGGCTCTCAATGTCCCGGCATTCACTATCGTGTCGCCCGTGTAGGTATTGGCGCCGCTAAGGGTGGTCGTGCCTGTGCCATCCTGCCTGAAATCGCCTGTTCCTGAGAATATGGCAGCCGCATTCAAGTCAGTAGTGCGATTGACCGACAACGTGGCATTATTCAGGACATTGCTTGCGCCTCCGAAACCGTCACCGAATTCCAGCGTACCCGCGCTTATCGTCGTCAGCCCTGTATTGGCAAAGGTCCCTTTCAAGACGAGAGTTCCCGCGCCTGTCTTGGTAATGGCGCCGGTCAGCCCTCCGGACGTGGCACCGTTGCCGGTCATCGTAAGGGTATTCGCGGCGATATCTATGGTGGTCGTCTTCCCGTTATTTATTGTGACGCTGCGGTCCGTGCTGCCGGTGAGGCCGGTGTACCGCAGGGTGCCTCCGTCAAGGACGATATTTGCCGCCGCATTCGAGGCGGCGCCAAGGTTTCCCGCTACGCCTCCGTCGCCTATGGTAGCGACGCTTAAGACACCGCCGGAAATCGTCGTTACCCCGGTATGCGTATTTGTCTCGGAAAGGACCGTGGTTCCGGCGCCGTTATGCTTAACGCTTAATGACCCGGAAAGCAGGGTGTCGAAAGTGAGGGACGCATCGGTATGGTTGAAAGCCAGGGTTGCGGTGCCGCTGCCTCCGGTGATCTCCGCCGTGTCTATAGTGCCCGATGCCCCGCCGGCGCCGATAGTAAGCGTACCTGTGGAACCCCCTGCGCTGGCAATGGTAGTCGTCCCGGCGCCCCCAGTCACACTGACAGAACCGCCGTCGGAGATGATAAGTTTACCGGCGCCTGAATCGCCTATGGTAAGGCCAAAGTCATTGGTCCATGTGGAACCTGCGCCGTCAATTGTGGCGGTGCCGTCCGCGGTAGCGTCCCTTCCTATAAAACCGAAATTGCTGATAATATCCGCGCCGTTGGTGACGTCCAGCGTGGCAGTGCTGGCCTTACCGACGTTAAAGTCGCCGTCGCTGTCCCACGTCGAGCCGGCGCCGTCGACCGTCGCGATGCCGGTATCATTATAGGCCAGGTCCACGTAAGTGTTGGTCACGTCGCCGCCGTCTGTGATATGCAGCTCGCCGGGGCCGTTCCTTCCGATGGTGAGCCCGCCGGAGTTGGTCCAGGTTGAGCCGTCGCCGTCGACGTTAGCAATACCCGTCGAGCCCGCCTCGCTGGCGATGAACCCCTTGTCGTTAGTTACAACGCCGCCGTTCAGTATATTCAATACGCCGTCGTCGTTCTTGCCGACAAAAACGTCGTTGGTATTGTTCCATTGGGAGCCCGCGCCGGTAACCGTAACGGCGCCGTCGCCGCCCGCGTAACCGCCGATATTGCCCCAGGTATCGCTTACCACGCCGCCGTTGCTGATAGTCAGGGTCCCGGTGCTGCCCGAGCCGATGTATATAGCCTCGGTATTGACCCACGTGGAGCCCGCGCCGGTAACCGTAACGGCGCCCGTGGAGCCGGCGTTGCCGCCGACATACGCGGTATAGGCGTTGGTCACGTCTCCGCCGCCGGAGATGGTCAAAGAGCCGTTCGCGCTGTCGCCCACGACCAGCCCGCCTCCGATATCCCACGCGGCGCCGGCGCCTACAGTAAAGGCGCTCGTACCGGCGCTTTCGAATTTAAACCATTTGGTCGCGATCGTTCCGCCGCTGTAAGACATCAACGAGACTTCGTTGTCGTTGGTATCGAACTTTGTCTCATGATCCAGGTCCGGGAGGGCGCTCTCAAGGGCAATGGTGCCGGCCGTGGTAAATTGTATGATATCCCCGTCAGCGCCTGTAGCGTTGAGGTCGATGATCGCCTGCCTAAGGGAACCGGCCCCGCTGTCAGCGGTGCTGGAAACGGTAAAAGTGGTTGCGTTGGCTTGCGTGGCAGATAAAAGAAAGATGACGAACAAATATGACAACAGTGCCGCAATTCTTGCGATATTTTTCATGGCAATTGGCCTCCTTGTCCTTTCCGATATGCTATCAGAAAATAACGACAAAAAGCAAGAAATAGTTTGGCCAGAAAGCCAAAAGGGCCATCGCTATTACCGCCGATGGCCCTTGAGAGCTTGATGCCTATTTTTTGTCTGTTAGTACCAACCAGAGCGCGTGGATCACGCCCGGCAGGAAACCAAGGATGCAAAGCACTATATTTATCCAGAAGTGATTTGTCAGCCCTACCTGCATAAACGCTGCAACGGGCGGGATCAATATCGCCAATATGACTTTCAATACTTTCATGATACACCTCCTTTCTGGGTTAGCCTTACTTCCTCTTCAGGCTGTTCAAAGCTTTCACTACCATGAAGATCGCAAACGCAACGATGAGGAAATCTATGAGCGTGTTTATGAAAATGCCGTAATTCAGCGTTACCGCGGGATCGGAGAGCGTGGCCGATTTCATCGTAAGCTTCAGATCCTTGAAATCCACTCCGCCGAGGAGCAGGCCTATCGGCGGCATTATGACGTCGTTTACGAGTGAACTGACAATCTTCGTGAAGGCCGCGCCGACGACTATACCTACCGCCATGTCTATCGCGTTGCCCTTAACGGCAAACTCCTTGAACTCTTTTATTATCGACATCAGCTACTCCTTTTTTTTACGATCTCGGAGCGCACCGGCACGCGAAGCAGGGGCGACTCTTTATCGTTTGAGCGTATCATTATTTCCTTCCTGTCTGTGCCCAATCCCTTCCTCGACGCATCGACTGAGACCCTGAATTTTGACCTCTTGCCCGGCTTTATCTTCCAGGATGAGATGTCCGTTACCGAGTAGCCGCAGCAGGATTTTACGTTCTCGATCACGAGGTCGGAACTTCCGCCGTTGCTTATCTCAAATACCTTTTCGGCCTTCCCGCCCATAGGGACGTTCCCGAGGTCCCATTCTTTCCCTATCGCGTTAATCCTGGGCCCTGCCCCGGCGGCATGCAATGCCGAAATACCCAGGATGATGATCGCCGCGGCTAAACACAGTCTCTTCATAAAATAAATGCGCACCCTCACAAAAATAAAGGGGGCGTTTTTGCGCCCCCTTTATCCGACTTATCTGCCCTACCTTACTTTTATTACCGGAACGGGGCTTGCGTTGACGACTATGCTGTCCGTCGCGACTCCCATGCTGCATTCGGTCCCGGTGTTATCATCCACGATCAACGTCACCTTGAAATTACCCGGTTCATTGTAGACATGCGTGACGCTCCTGCCCTCGGCCGTGCTGCCGTCGCCGAAGTTCCACTTGTACGTGATGGCATCTCCGTCAGCGTCGCTCGAACCGCTCGCATCGAACCTCTGCTCCATGCCGACGCAGCAAGCCTTCGTTATGGACATCTTTGCCGACGGCGGGGTATTGATCTTGACATTCACCGCGTCGGATGCCACCGAGCACGGAGAATTCTTTCCGTCGTCCACCGTAACGGAGACCGTATAATTACCGCCTCTCGCATAGGTATGGGTCACATGCGCCGAACCCTGGGCGGTGCCGCCATCGCCGAAATCCCAATTATAGGCGAGCTTGTCGCCGTCCGGATCGGAGGCCGACGCTACCAGGTTAACGGCCTTGCCGAGGCATCTCTCCTGTACGTCAGCCAGCTCTACGGCCGGCCTGGAGTTGATGTCCACTATGATCGAATCTGAAGCTGTGGAGCAGTCTGTTCCTCTCTGGTCGTCCACGGTCAATATCACGTTGTGCTTCCCGCCCTTATTATAGACGTGGTTGACCCTGGAACCCGTCGCCGTCTCTCCGTCGCCGAACGACCACCTGTAAGATAAGGCGGTACCGGCTTCGGAAACCGACGATGTGCCGTCAAAGGAGACCTGTTCGCCCGCGCAGGCGCTCTTGCTCTCGCCGGCATCGGCTATCGGGGACCTGTTGAGGTCGACCGCGACCGTATCGCTGCTTGAACTGCAGGGGGAACCGCTTCCGTCATCCACGGTCAGGGTAGCCGTATATGTGCCGCCCTTGCTGTATACGTGATTGACCCTCGCGCCTTCCGCCGAATTACCGTCTCCGAAGCTCCACATGTAGGATAACGTATCCTTGTCGGGATCCGATGACCTGGACCCGTCGAAGCTGACGTTGAACGGCGCATCAAGGCTCTTGAGGCATATCGTCTTGTCCGCTCCGGCATCCGCAACAGGAGCCGAATTGACCTTTATAGTCTTGGCGATCGCGTCCGTGCTGCACGCGGTGTTCATGTTATCGTCGGCGATTAATGGACGGTATATGTGCCGCCCTTTGCATACGTATGCGACACCCTTGAGCCTTCCGCAGATGTCCCGTCGCCGAGGTTCCACTTATACGTCAATTTTTCGGGAGTATCGTCCGTCGTCGCCGACGCATCGATGGATACCGTATCGCCCGTGCAAACTATTGATGGGAGCGAGAACGCGGCTATCGGCGGCGTGTTAATGAACACCCTCTGCGACGTGACAGCGCTGTCGCAATCGAGCCCGGAGTCGTCCTTGACCGTCAGGGTCACGGTATACTCCCCGCCCCTTTCAAAAATATGCGTGATCACCGGCTCGGTGCTCGTTGTCCCGTCGCCGAAATCCCACAGGTATGACAGGTTCTGTTTGTCCACATCGTAGGACGAAGTGGCGTCAAAAGTATATTTGTTGCACTTTAACTCGGGTTTCGCCACTATAGGCGCCGGCTTTACCGCCTTGGGTGCCGGCCCTGACCTGAAATATATAGGAAGCGTATTGCCTTTATCGTCTTCGAACCTTACTCCGGCGTTCGCATAACGCTGTGTCGCTTTCGTGACTACGTAAGCAAGCCTTCCGTCGCCTTCTATGGCTATAGGCGCTTTAGTGCTCGCCCATTCCCCGCTCCGGGAAACAGAAACCGGATATTTTTTGCTTAACAGGTCCGCGGAAATAGTGCTCGTGCCGCCATTCGAGTCGAGGTCGTAATTATGGACTACGACATATTCGGTCCCGCCTTTGACCTGCGGGAAGAAGAACATCTTGTCACCCTCGTTAGGCAGGAGCCTGAACGTTACCATCGGCGAGAATGATTCGGCGCTTTTAGGCGTTATCCTGACGCTGAAGAGGTTCTCGTCGTCTCCGCTCACGCCCTTCACCGTGACCTTGAACCTGTAAAACTCCCCTACCTTCTCTCCCTTATCCTTTGAGTACGGGCCGAAAGTATATACCTTCCTGTCATACTGGGGATCCAGCCCGAATTCCTTCGTATCCAATTCGCCTCTTCCCGATATCGATACCTCACATGTAGTGTCCCACTCGCTGTTCGTCTTGCGCCAGTCAACGGCGCCGCCGGTATCGGGGTCATAGATGCCGATCGTGACGTCATTCGGGTCCGACGCCGGGACATCTATGAATATTTCCATCGTGTTCTTTTCTTCGGCGCCCATAAGGGTGTCGCCGTCCGCTCCGAATACATAAAATGACCTCGTGTTGGAATTATCGTAGGGGATCTCATAACCGTACGACGGCATTGCCAGGACCATCAGCATGCTGATGACAGCTATGCATAGCGCCGGTGACAGTTTTTTCAACGCACACCTCCTTGTTTTGAATGTTGTTCTGTTACGATAAAAAGGGCAAACGGAGAAGGGTTTCTACAAAAGATGAGTGCCATCCGAGGGTCTAATTATGCGCCAATAATCCGGAATTGTCAATAAATATTTCACGTGGTCAGTCTCCGTATATCGCCAGGACAAAAGCCAGCGCGAAAAACAGTGCGGCCGTCAGGATCTTCACTTTGCCCGCGTGTTTCTGCATCAGCCCGATCAAAACCCCGGATGATGTCCCCTTATACGCAAGTATGAAGACCGTTATAAGCGGGATGATAAACATGAGGTTGTATAGCAACAGGTATGTTACGGCCCGGGCTTTCATCTCTGGAACATTGCGCAGTGCGAATACCACCGGAAGGTACGACTGTCCCGTGCAGGGGAATTCCAGCAGGGCGATAAGGAATCCTAATATAAAGGAAGCGGGAATAAGGCGGCGCGACCGCGATCTTTCCCTTACCGCTGAATGGATCCTGTCCTTAAAATCCCTTGGCAGCTGGAGGATCACATCTCCGGCCCTTCCCTGCCTTATCCTGCGGTAATCGTAAAGGCTCAGGACTCCCATAAAAGCCGCCAAGGCCGCTATTAAGGAAGATACCGCGCGCCCGATGAGCGGATAGGCATCGACCCTCTTTACAAGTTCGAAAGCCCCCAGTCCGACCAGGAGATAGGTCATGAAGACCGCAAAGGTGAAAATCCCTCCTATAATGAGGATATCCCTCCCTTTCCGGCCCAGCGCAATAAGATATGATATAAGGAAGGTTATCGCGGCGAAGGCGCACGGGTTTATCCCGTCAATAAGCCCCGCTCCCACTATCGCCGGCACTCCCAGTCCTTTGAATCTCCCTATGGCCTGCCCATGGCCATCCGCCGTATTCAAGCCCGGCGCCGCGGGCCAATCGCAGCCTCCGGTTGAAATATAGTATTCGATGAGCCCGCTAAGTTCTCTCCTGATATGTGATTCGCCGTCCAGGACACGGTCTCCTATGAACAAGGAAGGAAGGGGATTATTCAGGCGATGCGATCCCTCTTCGAGGCCAAAAAGCAATTCGAGGTTTCCGGGTTCATTCACTTCGAGGCATTTGATCTCAAGGTCCGGGCCGTATTTTTCCTGCAGGCCGGGGATATAGCTTTCCATCATCTCGATGCACTCGGCGCAATCCCGCGAATAGAAATAGTAAGCTTTTACCTTACCTCCGGAAGCGCCTGCCTGCCGGCACGCAGCCAACAGCAGGGAGATCACGATGATCCGGACTATCCTGCCCGTCTTCAGACGCATTACGCTCCCTTAAAAATAAAACCCAGGACCTTCTTCACGAACCTGAACATCTTTCGCAGGAACCAGATCGAGAATATGATGAAGAGTATGACCAGTATAGCGGTGATCACGGGATGCTTGATAATGAGGTAAAGGACCCCGAATACCGACGCGTCTTCGGCGACGCTGGCCACCGCATTGGTCCCCGGAGGAGTAGTGGTATTTATGGCCGCGCGGGAAGCAGACTTCGTAAGATGTGAATCGAGCGATACGGCGCCGGTCAAAAGCGCTATGGGGATCTGCGCTTCCGGCCCCATGCCCGCAGTAGCCATGAATCCGAGGGCTATCCCGCCTGCCGGACGGATGAACGTATGCGCGGTATCCCACAGTGAATCAAAGAAAGGGACCTTGTCGGCCACGAATTCCACGACGTACATAGCCGCTGCCGCCAGTATTATAAGCGGGCTTGAAAGCACGTCCATATTGCCCGGAAGGTCTATCCAATGCATTCGCTGCGCAATGCCGAGGCCCGCGACGGTCATATAAAGGTTAACGCCTGATGCCCATGAGCCTCCGAGCAACGTGCCTATAGAGGTTAACGCGTCCATATGCTGACCGCTTATTCCTCTTTGTTCAGCAGCTTTTTAAGGTTATCCATGATATCGCCGGTACCCTGCGTCTCAGTCTGCCCCCCTGCTGCCCCGGACGGCTGTTCTTTCCCTGAACCCTTATTGAGCAGGTCATTCAGCAGCTCTCCGCCCTTTTGTGCCATCACTCTCGTTCCTATATACTTGAGGTCAGGCATGACCGATGAGCCTGCCCCGGAGATCTTGAACGTTATAGGGAACGCAACGATGTTCTGGCCGTCGGCAAGATAGCTCATCGGGGCGGCGGCCTTGATGAGGGCTCCCGAGAGCTCCGGTGAGAAGCTCAGCATCCCGGTACCGTTGACCTCCCCCTTAAGCGCGAGATTAGCCGCGCCCTTCAGGTTGCCGAAGTCCGTATCTATCTTCAGGTCATTAAAAGCCGCTATCCCGTCCTTCACCGTAAACTGCTGGCTTATCGGCTTAAGCAGGGTATATTCGCGGCCCAGCGACTCCCTAAGCTGCGCGGGAAGGAACTCCTTCACTTTCTCGGCCAGCCCGGGGAACATCGAAAGTTTCTCGAGACTTTGCGCCAGGAGGTTTGTGTCCGTCAGGACGCCGTTATCCAGGGAGAACTTCCCGCTCCCGGATATCGTCTGCGAGATATCATCCCACGTAGTCCCGGACATCGAGCCGTTAAAGGATAAGCCCGCTTTTCCGTCAAGGCCCTGCTTGCTGCCGGCGAGCAGCGCAAGGAACTGTTTCAGCGACTTTACTTCCGCTTCGATGCGAAGCGTTGAGCCGGGCTTTGCGTATATATTTGTTATATCCCCCGAGCCCTTAAGCACGGCATCCGAGACCGCCGCTGAGAACGATCTGATCGACAGCTTATCGTTCTGGACCGAGGCGGACAGGTCCATCTTCTCTATGGGGGCTTTCATCTGGGAAAGTGATATCCTGCCGCCGGTCAGCGCCAGGTCGGCCGAGAGGTTCTTTATCTTATTGCCGTCGAGCTCGAGTTTCTTAATCTCTGCTTTTATGAGCCCCGCGAGGCCTTCTTTTATCCCGATCTTCTGCGCGGCAGGGACAGCCCGCACAAGCTTTGCGTGGTCTATCGTAGCCAGGTCGATATCGGCATTAAGGTCCTTGATATTTAAAACTCCCGATATGAATGGCCCTGCTGTCCCGGAGATGCTGAAATTCTGTTTGGCGCTCAACAATGCCATCTTGACGGCGATATCTACCGGCGTAATAAGGGAAACATTCTTGATATCCGCATCTATGGAATCGATGGTTATATCGGCGGGCGCTTCCCCGGCGAGGTCCTCAAAACGTAAGGTGCCGTTACGCACGACGATAGAACGCACGCTGAAATTCAGCGCGGCTGACGCAGGTGCGGCGGCTTTCTTGGCCGCCTCATTCACGGCCTTCGGCCTGTAACCGCGTATCTCTATCGTCCCGTCCTTGGCCCTTACGAGGTGCAATTTCGGGCCGCTTACCGATACCGAGGAGACCTTGAACTGCTTGCTCAGCAGCGGGAGCAATTCCAGCGCCATATCGGCGCGCTCGAACGACAGTTCAGGTTTCTTCTCTGCGCTCTCTCCGTCCAGTATACGGAAATCCTCGACTCCCAAAAGGATCTTCCCTTTCCATTCGAGCGAAAGGCGCCCTATCTCTACCGGATTCCCCACGGCGGATCCTATCTGCGAAGCGATGGTTTTGTTATAGCGTTCGACGTCAAATGTGGCGATAAATACCGCTACGACGGCGACCATAATGGCCAGGATTATCAAGGATGCAATGATGAATTTCTTCATCTTATTCTCCTCTACATTTTAAAGGTCAGGACGTCCGGCCTTTACGTGCCGCGGAAGCGACGGCTTTTGCGACTTTTTCATGCACCGCGATATTCATGAAATTCGGGACGACCTCATTCTTGCCCGCGAGCGAGGCGATCTCCTCTGCCGCCGAGAATTTCATCTCCGTCGTTATCTCTTTAGCGCGCGAATCCAGCGCGCCCCGTATTATCCCCGGGAAAGCGAGCGCGTTATTTATGGTCCTTCCGTCAAGCGCTATCGACGCGCCGGCCTCTTCGGCGTCCTTCGGCCATATCTCGGGGACAGGGTTGGCAAGCGCAAAGATTATCGGCCGCCTGTTCATCGTCTTGACCATCTGCTTGCTGACGAGCCCGGGGGCCGACAATCCGATAAACACATCCTTGCCCTTCAGTATATCCTTAAGCGCGCCTTTCTCCCTGCGCTTGTTGGTAATTCGGGCGACCTCCCTCTTATACGGGTTCATGTCTTTCGGCCTGCCCTCATAGATCGCTCCCGCCCTGTCGCAGAAAACAATGTGCCTGAAACCGTAGCCGAGCATGAGCTTTGCTGCCGCGATACCCGCCGCCCCTGCCCCGTTTATGGCTATCTCCACATTCTCTTTTTTCTTGCCAGTCATCCTGAGCGCTTTTATAAGCGCGGCCAATATTACCGTCGCGGTGCCGTGTTGGTCGTCGTGGAATACGGGCACCTTCACCCTCTTTTGAAGTTTCTGTTCGACCTCGAAACAGAGCGGCGCGCTGATATCTTCTATCATGATGACGCTGAATGTCTCCGCAAGGCACGCGAGCGAATTGACTATCTCGTCGGCATCTTCGCTTTTAAGCAGCAGCGGGACGCAGCTGACCCCGGCCATCTTATTCAATATTATGGATTTTCCTTCCATGACCGGCATCGCGGCGAGGACGCCGATATTGCCGAGCCCGAGGACGGCGGAGCCGTTCGTCGCAATGCAGACCGTGTTGCCGATAGACGTATAGTCGCGCGTCGACGCGGGATTAGCGACGATATAATTGCATACCTGCGCGACACCGGGCGTGTAGATCATGCGCAGGTCGTTGAGCGTCTCGACTTTCACGCGGGGCATGACCTCGATCTTTCCGCCCCTGTGCAGGTTGAGCACCTCATCCTGTATGGCCAGGACCTTATATCCTTTGAGGGTTTTTACCGCGGCTATCGCCTTATGGAATTGCTCCTCATCGTCGAAGAACGCGATAATGTCCCTCACTATGTAATTTGACGTAAGGTGTATCTTCGTGATGTCGCCCAACGTGACGCCCTCGATGCCGAGCGCGAGCGCGAGGGTGCCGAGCGCCCCCGGGACATCCGGTATCCTGAAGCGTATCTTCTTGACTATCTTATGCGAATATTTCTCTACTTCCGCCATTTTGCCAGCAGCTCCTTTACCTGGTTTACGAACTTGTCGTTCGGGGTGGACTTAGAGATGTAATCGAGCCCCCCGATCTTGCCGTCGACGGCCGCGACCTCCTCATCGGTGACAAGCGCGGTCAGGAATGCGACGGGTATATTCTTCGTCTTGTCGTCGAGTTTTAAGCTTTCGTGGACCCGCGTACCTTCAACATCAGGCATCATTATATCCAGCAGGACAAGGTCCGGCGACTGTTCCGCCGCCATGGCCAGCCCTTCCCTCGCGTCATTCGAGGATATTACCTCGAAACCCTCTTTCGACAGGACCTCCGTATAGAGTTTGAGCACCATCGCGTCATCGTCTATCATAAGTATCTTCGCCATGCCCCCTCCTTAAGGTTGACCAACGCTTAACGGCAGCGTAAAACAGAAACGCGAACCCTTGCCTTTGCCCTCGCTCTCGAACCACATCCTGCCTCCGTGCAGCTCTATGAACTTCCTGCTCAGGGGCATACCGAGGCCGGTCCCCGCGTATTTGCGCGAATATTCGCTGTCTATCTGCTCGAACTCCGAGAAGACCCTGCCCCTGTCCTTCTCCTCTATCCCTATGCCGGTATCCCAGACGCATACCGATATCTCCTTGTCGCCGGACTTGCGGGCGGTTATCCCTATCTTTCCCCCGTCGGGCGTGAACTTCATCGAGTTCGAAAGCAGGTTGAAGACCACCTGCTTGACCTTCCTCTCATCCGCCCTGATGACGCCGACGCCTTCCTCTATGCCGGTCGAGAGCGCGATCCCGTGCTTGGCCGCCTTCTCCTTGATAAACACCAAACTCTTTTCGAGCAGGGATTTCAGGTCGAAGTCGCCCGGTTCAAGCACCATCTTCCCCGATTCTATCTTCGAGAGGTCAAGTATATCGTTTATGAGCGAGAGCAGGTGCTTGCCGCTCTCGTGTATGTAATCTATATACTCTTTTTGCTTTTCATTCAGCGGGCCGACGCCCTCTTCCTTGATAAGTTCCGAAAAACCGATGATCGCGTTGAGCGGAGTCCTCAATTCATGTGACATATTTGCCAGGAACGAACTCTTCGCCTTGTTCGCGCTTTCCGCCGCCTCCTTCGCCTTCAGTATCTCCTCTTCCGCCTGCTTCAGCCGCGTTATGTTGTTGCCTATGCAGAATATCTCCCTGACGCGGCCGTCCTCGTCGAGTATCGACTTGTTCGTCCATGCTATCCATACGCGCGTTCCGTTACGTTGCACGTTCTCGTTCTCGTTATTCACGTAACTGGAAGGATGGAGCGCCATATCGTCCATCATCGCCTTCAGGTCGCGCCCTGACGTATCTGTGGGCGCGACTATCGTGCCGACGACATTCTTGCCTATTATCTCTTCGCGCCTGTACCCGAAAAAATCTTCGGCATACCTGTTGAAATACGTGACATTGCCCTTCATATCCATGCGCAATATGATGCTGTTCGCGTTCTCTACCAGGTCCTCGTATTGTATCTCCAGGCCGTGCCCGCTCATCCCGATAGGTGGTCCTTTATTTTCTTGATAAGGCCCTTTGTATCAATGGGCTTCGGTATGAAATCGTCGAAACCGGCCGCCCTTATGCGTTCCTCGTCCTCCCTCATGACAGAGGCGGAGAGCGCTACGACCTTTACCTTTTCCAGGCGGCTGTCTTCGCTTATCTTCCTGTACACCTCGAACCCGTTCATCCGGGGCAGGTTTATATCGAGCAGTATAAGGTCCGGGATGTTTTGACTCAACATATCGAGCGCGCCGCATCCGTCGGTACAGCTTAACACATTGAAACCGTTCATTTCAAGCAGATCGATGGTCAGCCTCATGCTCAGCGGCTCGTCCTCAACGACCATTACAGTCTTCTTATTATCGGGCATCCGTTCAGTTCCCCCCGGCCAGGCCCTTCAGCAATCCCTCGATAGCGCCGATCTCGCCGTCTTCTATCCTGCCTGAAGCTGAATATCGGACGGTCCCGTCCCTGTCAATGATAATGAAGTTGCTGGCTCCCTCTTTCGCCATATAATCGGCAGACATCTTGCCGTCCCAGTCACCGTAGATCGTCATTCCTTCTTTTGCCGAGTTATCCCGGAGGTTCTTCTTCCACGCGCCGCCAAACAACACGCCCTTGCAATCGATGACGGCTATCCTGGCTATGCCGGCTTTTATGCCGTCGGGCTGCCTGTCGTAAAATCCGTTAAGGGCGGTCTTCAGCTTTCGGTTCTGTTCGACGGCATTCTTCGATTCATAGAACAATACGGCGGTCTTGCCTTTTATGTCGCTCAACGCGAGCGCCTTGTTATCCCCGGACATGACCTTGAAATCCGGGGCGGGGTTCCCGACGAGGGTACCGCCTGTGGCTTGGCAGGGAAACTGAAATGCCGCAAGGGCCGTGAATAGGGCTGCGGTTACCAGGTTTCGTATCATGATTACACCCCTCCGCTAAACAATAGAGGCCAGTATTTCCTTAATGGGAATGATCGCGAATCCCGTGACTCTATCCGACATGCCATAAGGCAGAATAAGCTGTTTGCCCCGCAGGAGCGCTCCGCAGGTGTATAAAACATTAGGCACGTAGCCTTCCCTTTCGATCCCTTCGGGGCACATCAGGGGCTCTTGCAACCGCCCGAGCACCTTCGAGGGGTCGTCCCGATCCAGGAGAAAAGCCCCGAGACAATATCGGCGCATTGGCCCCACCCCGTGGCTTAAGACAAGCCAGCCCTCCGGCGTTTCGATTGGCGAGCCGCAATTACCCATTTTAATAAACTCCCAGGGGTAGGCAGGCGCAAGAACAGGACTGGCCTTGTTCCAAAAGTGGACATTGTCCGAATACATCAGGAAAATATTTTCGCCGTCCTGCCTGGAAAGCATGGCGAAATGGCCGTCGATCTTCCGCGGAAAAAGAGCCATCCCTTTGTTCTGTACCCCCGGCCCGTTGAGTGTAACGAACTTGAAACGGCAAAAATCCTCCGTTACGAACAGCTGGGGCAAGACATTGCGTCCGTCATAAGCCGTGTAGGTCGCGTAATATACGGCCTTACCTGCCTCGTCCTGATGCGCAACGATCCGCACATCCTCTATACCGTTAGACTGGATCGGGATCGCCGGAAAAATTATCCTCTCTGAGAGCTCCTGATCTGCCGGAAACTGGATCTCATAATTTGACTTAGCCAAAAGCCAAAGCCCGCTGGCGACCGGATCATCCTCAATAATTCGTACGGGCACCTTCTCGGCCAGGGCTTCATTAAGGCGATGCTTGAGTTCGGTTAGGGTAAAATTCTCCGCCAGGGATCCAAGAACGTGCCTTGACCAGTCATTGATAAGCCCCATTTCCGAGATCTTTCGCTCAAAAAGCTCCTTATTATAAACCGGATTCTCAACAAGTTCGGGCTCGCTTAAGAGCCGTGAGGGGGTATCGATGGTGATGCTGTTGTGCTTATCTATAACGCCCTCGCGGAATGAGATGGAGGAAATATGGCCCTCTCCCGTAGAACGCAAGCTCAGCAGGAACCGCATGGATCCTTCGGGCAGGCCCGATTGGTTCGGATGCGGAATGATCGAAGGATTAAAAAGCCCGGCGGACTCCGATGAGTATTCAAAAACAAAATAGGAGCCGATCAGGATCTTTCGTTCCTCCGAAATCCCGGCGCCGGCAGGCATATAGCGTTCGACCTTTTTGAATCTGGACAGAAGCCGGTCGCTCAGATTTCGGTGCCGGGAAGAAAATTCGGCGAGCACCTGGGCCGTTATCTTCTCAACATCTTTATCTTTAAGGGCCAGCACGCGGTTGATAATTTTTTGATACCCTTCGCTCGAGTTAAGATCCAGCGGACGCAGTACAACACGGCTCTGGTCCGGATAGAGCCGGGCCTCAGTGCGACGGATATCGATCGTTTTGGGTTTGCGCTTGGTCCGCATTGGTTTATTCATAAATTCATAATGGCGTTGGATTATTAAAAGCGGCTATTTCATTCTGGACCTCTTGCATTTCGGCCAGAGACATAAGGAATGCCAGAGTAGATTCCGCTCCCTGATTCTGGTTAACCCGGTCCACGTGCAACCCATCCCGGCAGCCGCCGGTATTGGGATCGTATAATAAGGCGCCCAGGTCGTTGCTGCCCATAAACCACTCGAAGGCGCGGCGCGCCTGGGTTATCCAATAATCGTCGGATGTCGCGCGATAGGCCTCCAGGCAGGCCGAAACCATCCCGTGGGCCTCGATGGGCTGCTGGTCATAATTGGCCCGCTCCCCGCCGCGCTTATAGAACCCGTTGGAGCCGATAGGGCGAAAATACCCTCCCTCAGCCGTCTGGACATTTGTCAGCCAACGGAGGGTCTTGATCCCGACATTAAATACCTCGGGCCGGTTCGTCCACCGCCCGCTCAGGATCAGGGCATGTGAAAGCTTGGCGTTCATGTAGGTCACCGAGTCTTCAAACCATGGCCAATCTTCCGCGGCCGTACGGTTATAGATATCCATTAACCTATCGGTCAGCGCGTCCCGGACCTGGCTCACCAGGCGATCCCCGTTAAAACGCCTCAGGTATTCATGGCATCCGATGAGAGCCAGCGCCCAGGCGCGAGGCGAACTAAAATCAACGGTCGGCGCCAACGCCTGCGCAAAGATCTGCCCTGCCAGCATCTGGAATCCCGGTTCTTCGGATCGCCCAACACAGACACCCAGGGCCCACAAGGCGCGGCTGCAGCAATCTTCGGATATCTCTTCATTCGCCCAGGTGCGGTCAAAGTTCATTAAATTCCGGAATCGTTTCAACTTAGGGTCGAACGCATGCAATAGAAAAGCGGCATAGGCGGTAGCGGCATTGCTGAGCTGTATTGACCCTTCGCCCAGTTCTTCCAAAAGCACTGTCAGGATAAGGGCGCGGGCATTGTCATCCGTACAGTAACCGGTCGAAAAATTAGGCACAGCCAAAACCGCATGCTGAAAAATACCCGTGGAATCTGTCATGCGATAGATATGATCCAGCTTTAATTCCGGGAGATGCGCGAGCTGTTTATCGAGCGTTTTCACCGGAAACAGCTTGCGTGTATTGCTTGCCCGCTCGATACGGGCCTTTTCAAAAGTATGCATATAGGAACTGGCTACATTGCTCCAGGCCATATCGCGCCCCATTTTATAAGCATTCTTGCGCATGGTGTGCCGGCGGGTATCGTCCCGTAACAGGCCGATCACCTCGCGAGCTATAGCTGCCGAATCGCCAAATGGGACCAAAACGCCCCGGTTTTCCGCCAGGAGTTCCTGCGCATGCGAATAAGGCGTTGAGATCACGGCCTTGCCGGCCCCGAAACAGTACGAGAGCGTGCCCGATGTAACCTGGGCCTCGTTCAGGTAAGGGGTAATGTAGATGTCGGTGGCACCGATAAATTCCTTCAATTCATCCAACTCGACGAAACGATTGTAAAAGATCACGTTTTTTTGCACATTATTTTTTTTGGCCAACGACTCCAGGCTAAGACGATAAACCTCCCCCTGCTCTCTGAGAAGATGCGGATGGGTCGCCCCTAAAACGATATAAACAACATTGGGAAATTCGGATAGGATTTTGGGAAGCGCCTTAAGAACGTATTCGATCCCTTTATTGGGAGAGAGCAAACCGAAGGTTAACAACACCTGCTTGCCCTCTACCCCGAAAATATCCTTGTAAAAACTCGGATCGCCAAAAGGCATTTCAGGGATGCCGTGATAGATCATGTCAATTTTTGCCGGGGAGACCTTATAAACATCCCTGAGCAGCTCCTCGCCCTTTTGCGACATAATAACCAGGCGCGTAGAAAGCCGAACTAATTCCTGCATGACACGCCTCTGCTCCAGGCTGGGCTCTTTAAGCACCGTATGGAGCGTTGTCACAATTGGCAGATTTAAATCGCGCAACAGCGCCAGGAGGTGCCCTCCTTCGGCGCCTCCGTAAATACCGAACTCATGCTGGACGCATACCACGTCAACATCATTGATATTCAGGAAGTCGGCGGCGCGCTGGTAGGAGTCGATATCCTGCTCGTCGATTTCGAACCGAACCTCCTCCGGATATTCATATCCCTCAGGCCTGTCATTTACGGGCACCACAAAACATTTCACCTTAGGGAATTGAGCGGATACCGAAATGCAAAGGTCCGACGTAAAAGTCGCTATACCGCATCGGCGCGGCAAATAATCGCCGATGAAAGCAATTTTTCGGATTTCAGAACGTGTTTTCATGAATAACTCAGCCTGTCTTATTTAATTACTGTGAGATCTTGTCGTTATTATAACATGGAAGCCATAATTACGGAACCAAAATAAGGAATGGGGTCGACGGACTGGCATAAATTCACAAAGGTTATTACGGCCTTTTAGCAGATCTTCAATTTTGCGGCAGCCGGTTCATCGAGGACGACGGCGGCATTACCCCTGAAAAGTTGAATGGCCGAAGCCGTGATTTCAGAAGTTACGGGGCCCTGCAATGCTTTGGCAACCACCGCCGCTTTCTTCTCTCCGCTGGCTATTATGAGCAATTGTCTTGATTCGAGGATGGTCCCGATTCCCATGGTTATAGCCCGGCGCGGCATCTTTTCTTTTTTTATCCCGGATCCTTTATAGAAACTTTCATAATTATCGTCTATCGTTTGGGCGGACAGATCGACAACCCGCGTCCTGGAGGATAAGGATGAACCCGGCTCATTAAACGCCCAATGCCCGTCTCCTCCTATCCCCAAAAGCTGCAGGTCAATTCCGCCGGCTTTTTTTATCTCCTCCTCATACCAGGCGCAAAAAGCCCCGGGGTCCTCGGGTCGCCCGTCCGGAAGATGAATATTTTCTTTTCTGATATTCAGATGTTTAAATAATTCTTCGTACATGAACCGCGCGTAGCTTTGATCAAGGGCATAAGGTTTATGAAGCTCCATCTCGAGCCCCAGGTATTCATCCAAATTAAAAGTTTTGACCCTTGAAAAATCCAGGCCTTGTTTATGCTTGCTCGCCAGCCTGGCGTATGTCCCGCGAGGAGTGCTTCCGGTCGCCAACCCAAGCACGCAGTCCGGCTTAGACCGGACGGCCTGAGCGATAACTTCAGCCGCATAATCGCTCATTTCTTCGTAATCTTTTTTTATTATCACGTCCATTTTTTATTTTACTCCCGGGAGAGAAATTACTGGGGAGCCTCTCGGTTTCTATAGGTGTGCATTATAGGCCTGAGTATGGCGATTATCAAGGAAATTGCAGCATTTCAGGCCGCCCGCCTTGCCTTGTTCAGGAAGATCAGGATTGCTAACGATATCAGACAACAGAAACCCGCGGCAAAAAAAGCCGCCTTGAATCCATCCAGGGGAATCTTAAATGAGGAATAAACGGATTCCAGTAACACTATACCAAGGGCCATTGAGATATTTAATGACACGTTATAGAGCGCCGAAACGCTTCCTTTGGTATCCTCATCGGAAAAACTCATAATGTAATAATTTATCGGCGAAAAGAATAATCCGTAAGAAACGGCCAGCATAATTAAATAAATCACGGAGGCCTGTATCCCCTGCCGGATGAGGGTGCCTGAAAATATAAAACCTGTTATGGCGGCAAGAAGCATCGCCCAGCAGACAATTTTACGCGGGTCGATCTTATCCGAGAGCCTGCCGGAATACAGGCCGATAGGCATATAGACAAATGAAAAGACGGTCAGCAATAATCCTATCTCTTTGGTATCCAGGCCCTTCTGGGTCAAATAGAACGGCACAAGAAAACCCCCGCCAAAGAACAGGAAGAAACCGACTATAGTTGAAACAATCACCAGCGCAAATTCGCGGTTATTAAACAACTTGATATCTATAAGAGGATTTCGGGACCTCTTCTCCTCTACGTAAAAGGCGAAGAAAAACAGCACTGAAAATGATATACAACCCAAGACAACGGGCGAAAATAATCCGTCTTCATGCGCAATGCTTAAAGAGTAGATCAATAAAAACAGGGCAACCCCGGAATAAATAAGACCGATGAAGTCGATATCCTTAAAAGTAAATATTTTAGAACCTGCCAGATTCGGTATTACTTTTTGGCTGAACAGTATGCCCAGTATGCCCAACGGGAGATTGATCAGGAATACCCATCGCCAGTCTAAATATTTGATGAGAAATCCGCCGGCGACCGGACCCAAAAGCACCCCGAGCGCTGCCGATACGGTCATAATCCCCAGGCCCCATCCAATATGTTCGCGCGGCAGGTAAGCTACCATTGCCGCATAAGCGCTCACCAGCATCATTGAGCCTCCCAATCCCTGGATGCATCGCGAGATGATCAAGTATGGGAAATTAGAAGATGTGCCGCATAGGAGCGAGCTGGCGGTAAAAACGGCCAACCCGTACACGAAGACCTTCTTTATCGAAAGCCTGCCGCAGAGCTTGCCAAACAACATGATAGCGGAGACCTGTGACAAAACATATGATACGCTGATCCAAGAGGCCTGGCCTATCGAGACATCGAAATATTCGACAAAGGTGGGCATGGCTAAGTTCACGATGTATCCGTCAAAGCGGACAAAAAATATGCTTAAGGCAAAGGCGAGGACGATCAACCCGAAACTCTTGGGACTGAAGGCTGCGGTTTGTTCGTTATTAAGAAGCATGATATTTAATATATCGCAAGGTTAATTAAAATACAACGTAAATGATTTGCTCATCCAAAATATCCTTGTCATATATGCCCGTATTATGTAGTATAAGAGTCAGGGTTGACGGCACCTGGCGACAGGCGAAAATAAAATAGCGGAGCTAACGATATGCTGTTTTTCCTGATATGCGTCCTGATGCTTTTTCTGGGATACCTCATTTACGGCAGGATAGTTGAGCGTATATTCGCCATAGAACCGTCAAGGCCTACGCCTGCAATCGCCAAAAAAGACGGGGTTGATTATGTCCCGATGCCGACATGGAAGGTCTTTCTGATACAGCTTCTGGATATCGCCGGTATCGGCCCTGTTTTCGGGCCTATTCTTGGAGCCCTCTATGGCCCCGCGGCCCTTATTTGGATAGTAATAGGGTCTATCTTTGCCGGAGGTGTGCACGATTTTTTCAGCGGCATGCTATCCGTAAGAAATGACGGCAAAAGCATCCCTGAGGTAATCGGCGATGCCTTCGGCACGTCAGCGCGGGTAATCATGCGCGTCTTTTCTTTACTGCTGCTTATCCTGGTAGCGGTAGTTTTTGTCTTAAGCCCGGCAAAATTATTAAATGAATTGATACATGTGGACACCGGCATTCTGGTGGTATTGATTTTTGCTTATTACTTCCTGGCAACAATTCTGCCTATAGACAAATTAATAGGAAGGCTATATCCGTTCTTCGGGTTTTTATTTATTTTTATGGCATTCGGCATCACGGTCGCCCTATTCTTTAGCGACCACGCAATACTGCCCAACCTTAATTTTTCTGTTAATACAAACCCGGATAAAACGCCGATCTGGCCGCTTTTATTTATTACCCTTTCCTGCGGCGCCTTGAGCGGTTTCCATTCAACACAATCACCGATTATGGCGCGCTGCCTGAAAAATGAAAAACACGGCCGCAGCGTTTTCTACGGGGCAATGATAATGGAAGGGATTATCGCTTTAATCTGGGCAACCGTCGGGCTTTCTTTTTATGAGACCCCCCAGGCGTTAAACAGCGTTATTGCCGCTTCCACGCCGTCGGGCGTTGTTTATGAGGCGTCGATGTCGCTTCTCGGCAAAGCGGGAGGATTTTTAGCAGTGATAGGCGTGGTTATTTTACCGATAACCAGCGGGGATACCGCATTTAGAAGCTCGAGGCTTATTATTGCCGATACTTTCGGAATGGGCCAGAAAAAGATCAGGGAAAGACTGACTATAGCCGTTCCTTTATTTATCGTGGGTTTCATTATTTCGAAGTCGGAATTTGAAACTGTATGGAGGTATTTCGGATGGGCAAACCAGGCCCTGGCGATGCTGGTCCTCTGGAGCGCGGCGATCTTCCTCGCGAGAAAAAATAAATTTCACTACATAGCATCCCTTCCCGCGGCCTTTATGACCGCTGTTGTTATAACATTTATCCTGAATGCAAAAATCGGGCTTAATCTTGGCTACAATATTTCTGTGGCGATAGGCATGATCCTGTCGATTCTATCATATTTTGTCTTTATTCATGCAAATAGAAAGCAAAATAGGCCTATATGACCGTTTCTTTATTATAACAAGAACTATTTGGATATTGGCTGCCGGTAAGCTTCATCCCAAAACATATATTCCAATTTCATCGCAGATTCATACGCCTGCCTCATCTTTTCCCTGTCCGCAGGCGTAGAATTCTTCATGTAGGACTCGACCAGATCAACAAAAGCCTTGGCATCACTTTCCTCCCAAGTCTCTGATCCGTACGCGTCAATCCATTCCTGATACTTATTGCCGCCTGCCTGCCCTTTCTTCTTCATATCAACCCCAACTTGGTAATAAATCCAATTGCACGGTAAAGTAGCGATCAATCCGACCTGGAACGGCTCCAGTGCCGCGGTCTTTACCAGGTATGAATTGTAAAGTTCCGTGCCTGGATTAGGAAGGGCGCCTGTTAATTCCTTTTTCGTCACCCCGAATTTCCTGAAATATTTCATATGCACGGTTTCAATTTCCTCGTCGATACCTTTTATTAAATCAGCTATAAATGCCGAACCCTTCCGGTCAGGGGCTTTTGACAGGAGTATCCCGTAAACTTTCTTGAAGTTCTGAAGGAAAATATAATCCTGTATTATGTAATTCTTAAATATTTTTTCATCAAGCGAGCCATCCGAAAGCTTTTGATTAAACGGCAGGCCCAGTATCTTTTGATAAAACCCGTAGTTCTCATCCCAAATTGTTTGCGTAAAATTTTCTGCATAAACCTCGGAGGGGCTCACTTTGCGGGCGATCGTCTCCATAACTTTGATCATTTCATCCCAGTTGGCCTGGCTATCCGGATTGGGCCAGGCACTGGACTGAACAATGACGATCTGCCTTTTGGGATTAACGTAAATCGCCTGCCCATAAATACCCAGAGCCATAAAAACATGTTCGTCCCCGGGTATCAACCACCATTGATAGCCATAACCCATATTGTCCGAGAATTCATCATTGGGCCCTGCAGATTGCGGTTGCCAGGATATGCCTTCCGGCGCAGTAGAATCCTCTATCCATGCCTCGTCTACGCACCTTTGACTCCCCAGCCTCCCCTTATTCATAACCATCAGGCCAAACCGTCCGTAATCCCTAAGCGTGGCGTTAAATCCAACTGCGGCGGGGACATTAGGTTGCATCTTGCCGCGGTAAAAGAACGCGTCGCTCTGCGCACCGATCTTATCCCAAAGTTTCTTTTCTAAATATTTATTTAAGGGCATTCCGGTTGCCGCTTCAAGAACCCGCCCCAACACTTCGGTATCAATACTTTTGTATTCAAACCGTTCCCCGGGCTTCTCTTCAGTTGTACAGGAGGCCGCCAAATCCTTAAGGGAAGTTTCTCCGCGCAGCCAGGCAGACATATAACGATTAAAATCGCAGCCGGGCCCTAAATAATCCTCTTCATCCCATCGGACCCCGGAGGACATCTTTAGAAGATCCTTGATAGTAGCTTCTTTGAAACCGCTGTTTGCCAGATAAGGGAGATACCGCACAACCGGATCGCCGATATCCTTAATCTTCCCCTCTTTAACGGCAATACCGATCAAAACGGAAATAAACGATTTGACGACCGAATTGGATATGAAACGCGATTGAGAATCCGCCCCGTGATAATATTTCTCGAGTATGATCTGCTCATTATGAAGGACTAAAAATCCCAGGACAAAATTTCTTTTATAATAATCCTCCAAACTATAATGCTTGCCGGCAAAACCATAGCTTATCGCAAAATTTTCCCCGGGTTCCTTTAGAAGGAAAATCTCCCCATTCCTGTGCACCCAATCCAACCCAAGGCCTATCTTGTCCATGTTATGGAAGTAATAGAAACTATACGGCTGGGCCATGAAACTATATTTGTCCAGCAATGCCCTTCCCATATCCATCCTGGCAATCTCTATTTTATCCATATCCTGGGGCTGGGAATTGGCCGGGGAAGGCGGAAGCAGCGACACAATAAACCATAAAATAAAGATGGCTTTCCAATGTGTCATTACGGATTTTTTAAAAAGTTCGCGCGTTTTGTTTGATATAGAGCTCATTTTCGATCCTGGCCCCTGAAGAAACGGCGAGAGAAGATATGGGGTCCCTCTCGTATGGGCCGAGGGGAAACCTCTCTGGTTTACCTAGTTTTATTATAAGACATAATATGTCGTTATATCAAGGATTTTTGGAATTAGAGAGGGATTTCCTCGCAGGATTTGTCCGTTTTGTCCGGTCTTTTTTGGAGGGAAATAACATAAATATTTGAGGAATCAAATGATATGGTTGTCCATGCTTCAGGAGGTGGACAAAATGTCTGGCATTGTTAACTGCCGCCGCCTAAAATTTCACCAGTTTCAGCGTCTATCCATACGTGGGCAGGTTCATAATCCTTAGTGAAAATCTTGTCGTAACCCCACGAAAAATCCACTATCCATGCAAGACGTGTATAGGACTTTGAATATTTACTGTAGTTTTTTGCTCCAATACTGTAAAGCTTCCTTGATGAGTTTTCAAATAAATTTGGATTAACTATCTGTAACTCTGCGGACAGCGCTTCTCCTAGTTTATAACTAAATAGTCTTGCCATTTTTTTTGCAAATGGTTTGGATTTTTCGATTGCCTCTTTTTTTGTAACCTTAACGATTAGCGATTGGGGAGGACTGGAGAAAAAACTATACCCATAACTGGCAAGACCATATTTTTCATGTATCGTCACCCTTATCCCATCGAATCTATACTTATAGCCACAGGTCTTTCTTCCCCAGTCAACCTGCCATTTTCCTTCATAGAAATGTTTTGTGTCGATTCCGCTTGAGTCATTATCATATGCCACTTTTTCAAAAAAAGCATCATTAGGAATCCTTCCATGCAGTATCCTGATATATCCTTCAGCTTCCTTGATTATACTTTCTTTATCCCTTACAGGCCTTGATCCGCCTTCAAAAACAGGAGCGTTTAGACCACTTATTTTTTCGCTAATATAACTACTATGCAATCCTGTTACTGCACCTGATATAGCATCTATCTCCATTCTAATATCACTATGTAAACAGGCAACATTCCATTCTTTTGCGCCATACCATACTGTTTCTGAATACGAATTAAATGCATCGTACTTTATTTTATCTGTATTAATATACGGTATATGCAAATCTTTTATTTTATCTGAATAAATCGAAAATAACTCTTGCTTGGTAAGTTCTTTTATTGGCTCACACGAAGCTAGCGGACTAATACTTATCGAGAGAAGCGATAGAGCTATAACGAACCTTTTTATTCTCATATTAAGGCGCCAAATCAATTATATCGTCTTTAGGCCCTAAACAGTTTATTTTATCAGCATAGGTAAATTTTCTTTCTTCCAGCTTATCGCATGCTGCTTTAATAGTATAGGGCTTATTCGTAATAGGATCTAGCTTATCCAATGTTGTAAAAAATTCTTTTGCATAATTACCGGAACTCGTAACTTCTGACTCTATTTTCCAACCCATGTATTTTCCCGCATTAAAGGCAGATAAAAACTCATCGGCATTGCCGGATGGATCCTCCTGTCCGCTAAGACAAGCGTTTAAAAATACTAGCTTATATGAATTGCCGTTTATTGAATCGCGTACTTGTTCTGGAAAAATACAAATCGGACACATGGTAGCTGATGAACCTTCTTGCTCGCTATACGACCAGACTGGAATTCCCCTAAAAACCCCATGAGGCGCAAACCCGTGCGATGAAGAATACCATACGGAATTATTTGGCAATGCTTCGAGAAACTCCTTTCCTGTTATACTCCATTCAAATTTTCTACTAGTATATCCGAGCCTTTCATGAATTATCTCGCTAATATCGCTGGTTGTGGCACTGTGTTTTCGAATATACCAACCAAATTCAAGAAACGGTATCGTAGTCCCTACAAACGCTCCCTTCGCAGTATCATTCTTGACTTCGGCGGCACTATTATTAAAATAGTCTTTTGCATTCACTGTTATTTTACCTTCTCCGCTGGCTGAGCACAAGGTGTTAATACCATCGTAAGAAACATCGCAGCCTTCGGACAATAACACGGTTGGAGAGCTAACCTTTGATTTGTAATAGTCCGGTCTCTCTAAAAATAGAGGGAGCGTCGCTGATGCAGAATCCGTTGCAATATCCACCTGAAAAGGAGTCCTCAAGGTATCATGAGGGCATCTCACTCTTATCTTGAATATCCCCTGTCCGTCATCCAGGGGATTATTTGGTGGCAAATCAGAGCCTTCGCCAATTGGTTCATTGGTGTATACATAGGGGCTATCGTTGACCTTGGGTAGTTTCAACTCTGCCTTGGATATCTCAATGTAGTCCTGGTTATTTATAGTTATATAGAGGCTATCGGGCAAAGTACCCTGATAGTTATTAAGATTAACCGTAAAAGAGCCGTCTTCGTTGGAGAAAACCAGGCTGTCAGCAGAGGTCTCAGTTAAGGTCTCTTCGGAGGCCAGCATGCCGTTCTCGTACTGGATTGTAAGAGTATCCTGTTGATATGACAATAGCTCGTTGTCGAAGATGACGGTTATGAAGGTCTTTACGTCGCTAAAATATAAGGAGTCTGAGGCGGATTCCTTGAGGTTGAAAAGCTTGTCGCTTATGCTGCCTAAAGACGATGTGACCTCGCAAGTCAATTCATCCTGTGCATTAGAGTTAGTAATTGGAGGAGAATCAAATGTTACGGTAAAACCATTATCCGGGTCGACAAAAACATTTGAATCAACCGCGGTCTCTGTTAGGTTATAGGTTTTAGCCTCTTTTGCTATTGTTAACTTAGCCTCAAGGGTATTTGCCTGGGAATTTGATGGTTCCTCATTGAATTTCAACGCAAGAAAAGGCATGTTTAGCAATTCCGTTGACGGTCCCCTTCCTTTGCCGTCATCAGGCTGGAAGATGGGTATAGTATCGACCTTAACATAATTCGCGCTACCGTAAGGCACTTCTCTAACAGTTTCTAGCATCACGAGATTAATATCATTTAAGGTCAACCCCCCGACGGTATCCGTATCTTGTGAAAATATCGGGTAATCTATATCGAGCGATACATCGGTATCCGGCTGATAGTCGGTTAATGTAATGTAAGCATTTGGCCATGCCATTTGATAATCCCAGGCATAAGGTCCTAAATACCAATTATTGCTAAGTAGATTTATCGTCTTACCACCGATCTTATATGATAAATGACTTGGAACAATTTCGCCATTGTAGTTTGGACGACAATAGAGAAATGTTATTATCATAGGCTCGATTTTACCATTGATTTGAGGCAAAGTATGAATAACCAAAGAACCATCCCACGTTTCTTGATAATACTCTTCAGCATAATTATATCCTGAATGAGTAACATAACGGTAAAATAGGCCTCCCGCTATAGGACTATTATACGATGGACTAGGTACCTGATAAACCGAACTTCCAATGGGCTTTTCTACTAAAGCGTCAGAATTCCATCCAACGATCTCTTCTGCTCCGTTATAGGTTGGATTTGCATTTGAGTCAGTGGTAGTATAACGGCGTGTATTCTTCATAAAGAACTGATAATAGAAAAATGTTACCACATCCTCCTGCCCCGCACCTTCCGCGGATATATTGGTCTCCCCTGGAAATTTCATTATTATATGGTCATTATCATCGGCAACATTAAACCACTTGGCATACCCGGGCGCCACAAGCGTCGGTCCTTCAAACGAGCCGTCTCCGTTAACAGAGACGGTCTTTCCGTTAATGGTTATCTGCGTCAGGCCTTCGGCGACACCCTTAACTTTAGATTCCCTATCGGTTATGATAGCATTCTGGTAAGGATAATATATCTTGATATAAGGCTCTTTTTGCGCGGTTATTGCGGGAGAAGTTGACACCGGGCTCTTTAGCCCTGCGCCGTTTTTCGCGACGACGGAAAGGTAATACTGGCTTCCCTTGGTCAGGTTTAAGCCGTATAAGTACGCCTGAGTATTATTACCGTAGGTGGTCCAATAGAGGACGTCCGTTCCGCCCGGGGTTGTACCTATAGCGTACTGATATTCCATTATGCCCGATTCGGGATCTTCTGAAGACCATTGGGCCTCTATTGAGTCGAGCGAACTCGATTGCGAATTGGTCGTTAAGGAGGGCGCCGGTGGAGGAGTTGTGTCAATTACCACACTCTGAACCCTATAGCTTACTTCCTGTGAGGCAAGGCCGTTCTTGTCGTCCCTGATCTCGACCTTTAAGACGTGAGTGTTTGAGATTGAAGGTTCGACCGTATAACTATAAGCGTTCGAAGACGAGAAAGGCTGTTTGACCTGTCCATCCATCGAGAATTGATATTCTATTGGGTCGTTATCCAAATCCCGGGCGGTAGCCTCTATCGTTATTCCATCTCCCACTACCAGGGTAGTGTCGTTATAAGGAATAATGCGTGTAATTTCAGGAATATGGGAATTTACGATAATGCCGTCTGAGGATCCTGCGACAGAAGGCAGGTTGACGCCACTGATCGCCCTTACGTTAAAGAAATACGCCCTGCCGTGCCTTAAATTCAGGTTGGATAGGGTTATTTCAGTATTTGCGCCCGCGGAAGTCCATCTGACAACATCCGTTGAACCGGCTCTCGTACCTATAGAATAGCGATATTCCTTTATGCCGCTCTGGCTGTCTTCGGAAAACCATTTTGCATGAAGGTTGCCGGAGGCGACAAGATACTCCCCATCGTCCGTAACAACGGGCCTTGAGGGCGGGGTAATATCTCTCATAGAAAAGTTTGCCGTATATGATCTTCCGGGCTGGATCTTAGATATCAATTTAACAGAAGGAAGATAACCCTTCTTGCTTGCAACAAGAATTATCAGTGCGGGTTTGCGAATAAATCTTATATCCAATGAATACCGGCCGGCATTATCGGTCGTTGCCCTATAAGAAGTACCTAAGACATTTGTAGAGATAACGACTGATTCGATCGGATTATGCGTTACATAATCCGATACTGTTCCTGAAACTTTAATGTGTTTTGATAACGGGGCGGCTAAAACCGATCCTGGAATACAGGACATGACTATTAGAGCCGCGATTAATGGCTTAATATGTGGTTTTTTCATAGGTAAAAGGAAGTATACCATACGAAGGGCTGCTTTCAACTATATTATATTGCGATTATATGGTAATTTATCGCCTATTCAAATGAGATAGGGACTTTTACGGACAGCGCATGCACTGATATGTCCTGCGGGAAATGCTCAAAAGGCTGGGATTCGATAACGCATCTTACAGCCAAGTCTGCCAGGTCCGGGTCGGCTTTATTCACTACGACCGGCTCATCCCTTAACGTACCGTCCGATCCCACAGTAAACGCGACCACCACGCTGCCTTTTGCGGCATCATCGGAATGGTATTTTAAAGCCGTCTTTAATATCTTGGACCTTACCGACTGGTAATAGAGATCTTTTGCCTGGATATTGTTTCTGACGCTGTCGTAGTATTCGGAATACGACTCCCTTTCCATTTGGGGGATCTTCTCAACCGATTCTCCGCTAATCACCGTAGGCGTCAGGAAGATAACGAGCTCGGCCTTCTTCTTCTCGTCCTGTACCTGCCTGAAGGGCACTCCCAGGAAAGGTATATCTCCCAGGAAAGGGATCCTGTTCTCCGTCCTTACTATCTTGTCTTCTATGAGCCCGCCCATTACAAGCGTCACGCCGTCCCTGACCGAAACGCTCGTCTCCGCTTCCGAGGTCTTTACGATCGGTACGCCATCGGGAGAAGCGGTGGTCTTAATCCTGCTTGCCACCGAGCTGACTACCGGCCTTATCCTCATGGTGACAAAACCGTCTTTATTAATGTAAGGCGTCACGTAAAGCTGGATGCCTACATCGACGAAATTTACCTGTTCTGACGTAGTAACCGCTCCCGTGGCCGGCGTAATCGTGGTCGCGGTAATAAAGGCCTCCTTCGTTCCGACCATAATTTTGGCTTCCTGCCCGTCTAGGGCGGTTACCCTCGGGCTCGATATCAACTCGGTCTTTCCTACCTCTTTAAGGGCGTCTATCACGGAATCGAACGTCCTTGACCTGTCGCCGAGGATAGCGCTTATCGTGATCTTGCCGCCCGTCGTCAATCCCGCGGTCAGCGTCTGTTCGGCGGTCAAATGCTTAAGGGCCAATTTCCAATCGATGCCCATAGTGAATTTATCATCCAGATCGACCTGTACTATCTTCGCGTCAATAAGAACTTGGCGAGTCCTCTCATCGAACGCATTGATGACTTCTTCTATCGCGGCAACCTTTTCAGGAAGGTCCGTCACAACAACAGTATTGGTCCTCTCGTCAAACCTGACCGAACCCAGGCCTTTAGTGGACATATCCTGTATCTTGGCGTTTAGTTTCTCGCTTTTGGCGTAATCCAGGGGAAACACCTTCGTAACCGTCGGGGAATCCAGCGTCGCAATCATGGATCTCATTTGCTCGAGCCTGTCCTTGCTGTCCATAAGGATGATTGTATTCGAACCCTCGTCAACGACGACCCTGCCTATGGCCGTCTTTATCTGCGACAGGGCTTTGGCGACTTCTACGGCTTTCGCGTAAGTAAGCTTAACGTCCGCTATCTCCTTCCTGTCCTTGTAACGCTCTCCGTAGGCCGCCTCGTACTCGCGCCCGGTCATTACGTTGACTATGTTGTTATTCAGGTCATATGCCAGGTCGTTGGAAAGCAGGATTATCTCGAAAGCGTCCCATACTTCGACATCCTTCAGGAAGATCGTGACCCTTCCGGTAACGCTCTTTGATGCGACGATATTCATGCCCGTCCTCTGCGAGACAATCTTTAGTACATCTATAATATCCATACCCTTAATATCGAGCGTTATCTTCTGCGAGTCAACGGGGGATTGCGCCTGCGCCGGAACGGTACATAAAATGCCTAACGGAAGTATTATAATTGCGGAAATGCATCGTATAAGACCATTTCTCGTCATCATTATATTCTCCTTCTTATAGGGTCAGTTCGAGCGTTTCCCCGTCCACCTCAAGAATCACCCTGTCCTGCAGAATGTCCTTTACCGTCATCCGGTTGATCGACTGTCCTTTATTCAAAAAATACGACTTCTTGTTTTTTGTGTCCTCGATAATTGCCTGAGGATTATCGCCCGCGATTATTCCGTTAAGGTTTAGGTCTTTAAGCTTATCTAAGGAAGACCCTGATGCGCCGCCTTGCGATGAATCGGACGGAGCTCTGAATAGGTCCTTCGACTCAAGGGCTGACGTATCAATTGACGAAGAAACAACTGCCGAATGGATTTTATCAGAATCCTCGGCAAATTTTGGCGCTTCTATGCGAATGCTTGACCGCTCGCTTATCCGAATACTCAAGAAATCTATAAGCAAGACCACCGACAATAACACCAAGATAACGATTAGGATTACGTTTAATTTCTGTGCGTCTATCCTTATAGAACTCTTTTTTTGCGCCGTTTCCGCGTTTACCGCAACGCTATTTGCCTTTTTGTCCCCTCTAATGAGTTTAAGCAGCCTGTCTTCAGGAGATATATGCTCTTTTGACATTATTTTACCTCTCGCTCAATAACGGATCTTGCCACTTTACCGTCAATCGTCTTCCCTTCATCCATAATGAGTTTTTCAACGCAATCATGGCATAGCATGGCAATCTTCCTTGGATACCCCTGCGTATTCTCAAATATCATCTTTATGGCCTCATCGGTAAACAGTTGCTCCTTGCCTTTATGCCCGGCCTGCCGGAGCCTGAACTCAATCATTTGCTTGGTTTCGGCCTCATCAAGCGGATTTATGAGATATTTAAGGGCGATCCTGTCCATAAAGTTCTTTACCCTTCTGATATGGGGAAGCAGCTCGATTTGCGAGAGAATCACTAGCTGTAGCAGTTTAAACTCATTTGTTTCGTAATTAAGCAATATACGCAGTAGCTCAAGCTGGTTTGCGTTAAGTTTTTGCCCCTCATCGATCAACAAAACGATCGTCTTGTTCTCGTTTACCCCCTTTTGGTACAGGTATTTTTCTATCGCTTCTTTATAGTCAAGCGTGGACCTCGCATCTGTATTTATATCGAACATCTTTGCAAGGCAATACAGGAACTGATACTCAGATCTGTAGTTCGGGTCGAGGATCATGTGGAAGACATAGTCATCGTCGCCCCGGAAGGATTGAAGTAGTGTCCGCAGTAAGGTCGTCTTGCCCGTTCCTACATCGCCGAGTATGACGCTCAAGCCGCGCCTGAGCCTGATCGCGATCTCGAGTCGTTTTAACGCTGAATCGTGTGATTGGGAATGATAAAAAAACGCGGGGTCGGGACTGGTCGAAAAAGGCTCCTTTTCAAGGCCAAGGACCCTGTAATAACTCAATTTGCCGCCTCTTTATTTTCGAGGAGCTGCATTATTTGGCTAAGCGTATGTTTGCCTCTCCTCAATTCAATTATCTTATTCAATCTCTCGATTGTCGTATCGTCAAAATACCTGAAGTTTGTCTCTGGGCTCCTGCCGACCTCAAAAATCAGCCGTTTCTTCAGGTAAAACTTGACGGTATCAATAGAAAGACCCGTCTTTCTCGCTAAGTCCTTAACCAGATACACGTTATGCATATATTATGATTAACTCCCTACTCAGGGAGTAGTATAGAAAATCATAGCTGTCTTGTCAAGATATTTTATATCTGTATTTTACTCGGCGTGATGGCGATAGTCTGAATAAAACGGGTTGCCTACAACCTTATCCTGGGCGTCTTTTATTATAACAGAGCTTTATGAGATGATAATCTCCGCAATGGAACCCTGGCCGCAATGCTTACTTAATCCATTCGATAGATATTGGGTGTTCATTATTATTGAATTTTCGACTGATCTGAATCCATTTACTATTCTCAGCGTTGACATTGATAATAACTATACCATCGATTACATTAATATTCATATTTTTTGAAACAAATATATTCTGTGGAGCATATGAATTATAATCTCTCTTCCATCCATTCTTATTTGCTGTAATCCACAACAGTAGCTTGTCGTATAATTTGTCACCCTCTTTTATAACAATCATTTTTATTATCTCTTTTAATTTATTTTGCGAATAGTGTCTGCAACTATTCGTCCAATGATTGTAAGGACCTGTATTCCCTCGCTCGGATTTTAACCATTGTTCAATAAGCCTGTCTTCTTCCGGCGTTGTTTTAAATCTTCCGCTTTCTTTTGTTGCCGGATCTATATTATCTTCATATACTATCCCGCTACCCTTTAGACCGGGACCGGGCTTCTTTCCATAAGCTTTGGATGAGCCTTGCTCTTCTAAGCCCCTGCTCGCCATCCCAAAAGACTGGCCATATTTTCCCATAGGAGTGTCAACAACAATTCTTTGATGCAATCCGTATACCTGTGGAGTATTCTCAATCCAAATGTCTAAACCCGTAGGATCCGTGTAATTTATTGGGTTATTGAAGCAGTAGGCATAGAGATTAATACCAGCCGAGTATCCCACCGGGTCCGTCTGGAGGAAACGGCCTATTCCGGGGTTGTAGTAGCGTGCCCGGTAGTAATATAGGCCGGTCTCGGTATCAAGCTGCCTTGCGGTGAAGAAGTATGGGTTGTCTACGGTAGATTGAGAAAGAACGTTATCTTGGGCGTCTTTTATTATAACAGAGTTGAAGAGTCCGTTAGACTACCAGCGGACAATTACCTTTTTTCTGGAACCCTTAAACACTTATCTTAACTACTTCAAATAAAGGATTATGATTATATTTGATAATAAACAATAAATCCTAATGATTTCATACCATTTTTGATGTTTTTTAAAAGAATAAATTTTTCTTCTCCTTCTATTCGCATTCCTGAACTATAGCCATTTTGTTCCCAATGCAATTCATTACTTACAAATACGATTAATGTTTTGTTTCTTTTTAAGGAGACTTTATTATTAGCACTTGATTTTATGAGATTATTTGAAATACTTGCTCCAAGAGACACGTAAAGTTTATCCGGTCTTTCATACCCTACAAGTTCTCGTGTATCGAACCATACTTTACTGTCATTTGATGATTTAGCCGTATAATTATCTATCTTATTCCATTTGTCTATAACTGATAATTTATTCATTGTAATGATACTCCGTTTTTATAGATAAACCGCGTTTACTTCTAATATATCTCAACTCTATATCATGAGATATTGTTCCGGGTTTTACATCTTTCATTCTAAAATGTATTTTCTCGGCTGAATCTATTTCTGCCTTAAGTCCTTGTTTTAATGATACTCCTTTTGGGAAAGGCTTATCAAGTATTCGAGCACCGTATTTATTTGCAAACATTTTAAGGCTCTCCAAGTGTTTCCCAAAGCGTCCCAATGCTATTACTCCCCCGCCTCCGGATAATCCCTTTACTTTCATCCCCCCCGCAAAATCCCACAACAACATTCATAGCAAGCTGCGTGCTTTGCTCGTCAGTGAGACGATTCCTTGATAAGAAATCCCCATATTCGTTTAACTTTCCCTTTAGTATCCCGATATTGGTTAGGTAATCCGGCCACCTGGACATGAAATCCTGCAGCAAAGCCATTTCCTCTTCAGCAGGAGAAGCCGTTTCCGCATCCTCCGGGCATAATCCCATCGGATCCGTATAGTTGACCGGGTTGTTCCCGCAGTAGGCATAAAGGTTAATCCCCGCCGAATATCCCACCGGGTCCGTCTGGAGAAAGCGGCCTATCCCGGGGCTGTAGTAGCGTGCCCGGTAGTAATATAGGCCGGTCTCGGTATCAAGCTGCCTTGGGGTGAAAATAAGCTTATGGACCCGTCATTACGTTTTTTAATTCAATAGAAACTAATTTCTTATCATGATCCATGCGAATAATCAACTGGATGCTCTCGCTCACCAATTGATTGTTCTTAATATTCCTTATTATTCCATAAAATGCACTACTCTTCTCGTGCCAGCTATATTCTATTTTGGCGTTATCCAAATATGATTCAACATGATTAAAATCAGTTCCAACGGGTAAATCACATTTTATTCTCTCTTCCATTTCCTGCTCCATTAGAACCTCCTGCTTGTTATGACATGACAAACAACAGCAAGATAATAATATTGCTAACAGAATTTGCTTCATTTTATATACACTCCTTTCGTTATTCCAGATATTTTGAAAGACTACTATTCGCGCCCGGTGCCCATACTGGCGATTTAGTATGTGTAAATCCAAGTCCTTTTACCGCTCCATGAGCAACAGAATTGCTGTTATTGTTAAATGGATTATAGGGTATATTTGCCTTGTTGATTTTTTCACCATACTTATCGAGCTTATCAATGTATTCTGAAGCAGGTAATCCATCATCAACAATAACAACTGTTGGCACATTATCTGTTGTATAATCAACAGTTCCTAGTATATATGGCCCACTTACTGCTTCAATAGCGCCCCAAGGTCCCGTTTGATTGTTTCCTCCCGGTCCACTTCCCGGGGAAGTACTATTGGAACTATTAGAACATCTCTTATTTGAACCTGAAGATGCGGAACTGCGACCTCCCAAACCAGAGCTTAATATTCCAGATGTTCCTCCTGACGGACCACCTTTAGTTGGTCCGCCACGGAAATAATATTGTGATTTATCCTTATCTGTTATGACTATATAAGCATGATAATAACCGAATTTCCCGATACTTCCCAATTTGTTATAACGCAACTCAACCTTTGCGAGACCGTGAGGATCAACATAATTAACGGAATTATTATCTACGTACGCATATAAGTTTAAACCAGCCGAATATCCCACCGGGTCCGTCTGGAGGAAACGGCCTATTCCGGGGTTGTAGTAGCGTGCCCGGTAGTAATATAGGCCGGTCTCGGTATCAAGCTGCCTTGCGGTGAAGAAATATGGGTTGTCTACGGTAGATTGAGAAAGAACGTTATCCTGGGCGTCTTTTATTATAACAGAGCCGAAGATGTCATAGGAGTACTTTTCTATTACGGAGCCGGTGGAGTCGGTAAGCTCTGTTATGCTTCCAAGGCCGTCGGAGTGGTAGAACCACTCAGGGACAGTCCCCTGCGGGGACAGTCCCTTTATCGGCTCATCTATGCCGGGGCCATATACAAACTTCCTGGCAAGGGTACCGGTTGAGTCGTATTCGGCTATTATCTGATCGCCGTCGTGGATGTAGGCTGTTATCTGGCCGTTGGCCTGCTTGCGTACCCTTCTTCCGAGCGGGTCATAGGAGTACTCCGCGGAGATCTCGGGGGCCGAGGCGGTTAAGAGCCTGTTCTCGTAGTCATAGGAATAGGAACCGGCGCCATCGTTTGTCAGGTTGCCGTTGCCGTCATAGGTATAAGCAGTCTGGTTGACCTGGATGTACTGGTTGAGGTTATTTGGGCTGTAGATCTCGAGAACGGAGCCTGCCGCCCTTGTCCGGTTGCCTGCGGGGTCGTAGTCGTATTCTATATCAGAGAACGGATAGCCCGAGGGGTAGTCTACTCCGGTGACTTCGTATATCCTGTTGTAGGTGTAGCCATGGGTGCCGCTGTGGGCGGTCATGGTAAGCCTGTTTCCGGCGTTGTCATATGTATAGGAGAAGCCCGAGATGCCGGTATTGGCCTTGTTCGTCAGGCGGCTTAAGTTATTGTAAGAATAGGATACGCTCCTGCCGTTGGCATAGACAAGTCCGACCCTGCGCGATAACGGATCATAAGAGTAACTGCAAACGGAGTTGCCGGAGCCGTCTTTTATCTCTTTCAAGCGGTTTAGCGTGTCGTATTCGTAGGTTATATAGGAATTGTCCGGGTAAATCAGCTTCGTGCGGTTGCCGGCAATATCGTATTCGTAACCAACGGACTTGCCGCCCATGGCTGTTTCTGTTACGCGGCCGAGGTTGTCATACTCATACGAAACGGGTTCCGCGCCGGTTATAGAGGTTATGCGCGAGCGGATGTCATACGCGTACGATACGGGCGTATATGAGGCGCATTCCTTGGCCGTGATGCGGTTGAGCGCGTCGTAGGTGTAGGTTATCAGCTCTCCTCTTCTGGTTCTCTTTGAGATGATATTGGAGTTGGCGTCCGGAACATACTCCTCATAGCTGCTATCCGGGTATATTGTTTTGGTAAGGAAGTTTGCCGCATCGTATTCGTATCTGGTCACGTTGTAGTTTGGATCCTTGATGGTCTTCAGCTTACCGTCAAGATAGTAGGTGTTCTCCGTTATGCCGCCCTCGGCGTCTATCGTCTTAGTAAGGCGGTTTAACGCGTCGTATTCATAGAGCGTGGAGTTGCTGTTGGGATCGATGCTCTCAATCCTGTTGCCGCATTCGTCATAACGGAATACGGTCTCGACGAAATCCGTATCCGAGAGGTACTCCCTGGTCGAGGCGAGGCGGTTGGCCTTGCCGCATCCGCCCTTCTCGTAGGTATTGACCGTAACGGCCCATTGCGAGCCGTACTCGTTAAGTTGGCGACTTATCCTTATGGGGTTGCCGTTGTTGTCGTAAGCATATTGTATCCTGTAATAGTACGGCGCAGGCGATACCTTCTCTATAAGCAACCCGGCGGGGTTATACCTGAACGTCGATGTCCTGCCCAACGGGTCGGTGACGGATATTGCATTACCGAGCGTGTCATAAGCGTATTCGGTAGTGGAGTTTACATGCGAAGAGTCGCCGTGATCGAGGATCTTCCGCTGCAGATAACCGTTATCGGCATAATATTCGAACTTGGTCATTATGCCCGCGGCGTCGGTATGTTTAGCAAGCTGGCCATGCTGGTTGTATTCGAACAATTCAACGGCAGATATACCGTCAACGGCCGGACGGACTATCCTTACCACGTTTCCGCATCCTGAACCGGAAGATTCGTAGTCGTAATAATAAGTGGTGGTATTGCCCATATTATCCGAGGCGGTCTTTATGAAATCGTATTCCGGTTCATACGTAAAACGGCTTATGCGCCCCATGGGATCCGTTATCGTCAGGCAATTCCCCCTCTCGTCATAGGAATAACGGGTCGTATGAACTTCGGCGTCGGTTGAGGATATCCTGTTGAAATCCTCGTCGTAAACATAAACTACGGCATCGCCATAGGGACCGGTAACTTGCGTTACGTTATTGTCCCTGTCATAATCATATTTTACCGGATTACCCCTTTCATCAGTCACGATGGTAAAACGCAGCGAATTGTTGTAGTAGAAATCCGTATGAGCGTCGTCTGAATAGGTTATACGCTTGCACTTCAGGTAATCCGCGCTGCCGGGGGTCTCGTCGTAGAAAGAGAATGAGGTCGTGTTGCCGTTTGGGTCTGTCACTGAGGAAAGCTGCCAATATACATCCTCTACATATATTAGTCCGTTATAGAAGTCGAAGAGCGAGTAACCGTAGATTATGCTGTTGTCGGCGGGATCGGTCACTTTTATCAGGTTATTCGAACCGTCATACTCATAAGTCACAAAACTGCCGTCGGGCCGTGTTATCCTGGATATGAGGCCGTTCGAGTTATAGCCGAATATGAGCCGTCTTGAACACGGGTCGGAAACACTGTCGAGGCGGCTGTTAACATATGAAAATACCAGTTGGTTACCGTTACGATCGGTAATGTTAACTAATTCCCCTTTGCTGTTAAACGTATACGCCTTTCCACCTTTGCGCTTAAGCGTCCAGCCGGCGCCGGAAGAACCGGTAAGCTTCGAAAAATTTCCCTTCGGCGGCTTCCAATTCCATCCGTCCCAGTCAAGGTTGTAGACCTCGGTTTCTCCTTGCTCGTTGATCAGCTCTAAGCACTCCGAGGACTTCGAATCTATCTTCATGCCATAATTGAAATTCCAGGCGCGTCCGAACGGCCCCATGTATTCATGCCCGCTTATACCGTAGTAGTGCCTCGTTAGCTCAAGGGAGACGCCGCCCCTGCCGGGGACGGATATGTCGCAGTGGGAACTGTGAAGTTTTCCGGTTGTTACCGAGACCGGGTCCCCCCTCTCTATGTCGTTCTTATTGCAGGAAGGAGGACTGTCTTTAGGGATTTCATTGCAGGCTGCGACAATACCGCAAAGAAACAGCGCCCACACTAACGTTACCGCGGCAATTAACCCATTCCGGATTCTCTTGGCATTCGTCATTATCTTATCCTCTCGATATCATTAATGTTCGCTTCGGCCTGTCTGGCATATTCAGTTCCGGAATTCATGCTTAATACTTTCTTGAATGCGGCGATCGAGCCGTCATAATCTTTCATGAAATACCTGCAACGCCCGGTCTCAAGCCACGCCCATTGGGCAGATACGGCATCCAGCCTTCCGCTTTCTATGGCGCACTTATATTCCTGTTCCGCCTGGCTGTATTCCGATCTCGCGTAATGGCACCATCCGAGATTAACTCTGACGTTTGCCGTAAAACCGTCATCTCTCGGATAATTCAGCCCCTGCCGGTATAGATCGATCGCAACGCCGTATTTGCCGTGTTTCTGGCATGAAATACCGGCAATATAATGCACTTCTATCGTATATTTGTTTCCTCCGGGATATCGTGCCGAGTATGCCTTGCACAATTCTATGGCCTCTTGCTCCATCCCGAGATTTATCATGGCGGGCAGGATCTGCTTTAAAGTGCCGGCCAGCGCCTCATCCGGCATCTCCTTGTCTTCAATCAAATCCTTTTTAAAAGCTGCAATACGTCGCTCAAGCGCGTCTTTAGACCCTGGAGACCCGGACGGATACTTCGAATCAAGATACATACGGCATGCAAGTTTATGGTCGAGGTATGCTCCTATCTCGGAGGACGATTCCATTGTCTTTGAATATGGGGCCGCTTCAACAGCAACCGGAATAATGCAAATCATCAAGCACGCATACAATGGCCGCATTAGAACTCCGTCAACGGATTCTTAAGGTCATCCGCGGTCGAAAGCGCCTTGTCCTGTCCCGCGGGGCCATACTTCTGGTATTCGATAAACTGATCGGCCCTTGCGACAGAGCCGTCGAGATTCCTGAGGCTTTCATATATTTTGTCCATAATACGCGTCATCGCGGCCGAATCGGAGGCGGGGCATGCCAGGTACGCCTTCTTGTAGAACGAAATGGCATCCTTGTATAAGCTATCCTGAAAATACAGATCCCCTATTTCCACGCATGCTTCCGAACACTGTATCTTTGCGGAAGGATAATTATCTATGACTTTTTGAAACTCAGGCTTCGCCTTTTTAACGTCCTTCATCTTAAGATATGCCCTTCCTATCATAAGCTGGGATGCGGGCGAGGCGGGATCGTTCGGATAAAGCGCGATGACTTTCCGGTATTCTTCGATTGCCTTTTCGGGCTTGTTAAGGCAATTCAATGTTATCTGGGCTATTTCGTACTGGGATTGCAGGCATTCATTTCTTACGGAAGGATAAAGTATGCTAATTTTAGCGTATTCGTCTATCGCTTTCTGGTAATCATGTTTTGAATAATAATAACAGCCTATATAATACTGCGCCCTGGCGCACAATACGGGGCTGTTGGGATTATTCGATATGAAATTCTGGAGATCTTTTAGTTTATCCCATCCGCCGTCCCACCAGAATTTCGGGATGTCCCTGGTAATTGCGGATAATTTCCCGTCGGCGGAATCCGTTTCGGAAAATCCGGACGTAACGATATTTAGTGTTAGGGAAATTGCAAATAAGATGATGAAAGCGGTTTTACCGCAAAAATTGCCCACGTGAGCAATTTACCATATAATTTCCGTTTGTCAAATATAATTAGTTGCTTATTTAATGGAGATTTTTGATACCACCAACCGGCACCTTAGAAGGTTTGAGCCTGATTGTTTGGAAGTAAGAGTAAATTTTTCAATGGCGAGGATGCTTTTTGAGCTCCTTACGTTCTTCATGAATCCCGCTATATGCGCCATCTCCCCCTCAACCTCAAGCTCGCATTGAAACTTAACGTATAGATCTTTTTTCTGCGCAGTCAACGGTTTTATCTCATTAACGCGTATGCCAGAGGATCCGGCGGTCGACTCAACCTCCGTAAGGAATTTTGCCGTTTCCTCCTCATCCGAACCTGAATATTTGGCCATAGACGCCAATCTATCGTAATTTTCTTTGATGATCACTTCCTTGCCGATCAGCCTTCTGCCCTTTTCCAGCTTAACCGTTGAGGACTCGATCCTGGAATCGAGGCCGGCCCTGGCATCCAATACGGGCCTTACCAGAAATCTTTGCCCCAGCCATACAGCCACGGCGGCAATAGTAACGACAAACAGCAATCGTTCGCGTTTTGTAAGGTTAAACATGCTCATTTCACCGTTTCCCTGTCTTTGCCTGTAGAGCAGGAAATCTCAAAATCCACAAACTCTCTTTCCCCCGTTCTTTTTTTGGTTGCGTATTTTACTTCGGCATTCCTGAAATATTTCGAACTTTCTACCGCTTTTACGAATCTGAACACCTCGGATAATGCTTCGGCGGTGCCTTTTACCTCTATCTTGTTCCCGTCATACTTGTAAAGGCTCAACTTGATGGAAGATGGGGTGATCCTGTAAAATTCATTCAACGATTCCAGCGCCATGGAACTTTTGGCGGCCTGGGACTCGGCTATGTCCGTCGCCGTCTTCATGCTTTCCAGGGCTTGCGCGGCCGGAGCTATCGTCCTGAGCTCTTCTTCTATCTTAGAAAGCGACTTCCCTTCAAGCCGCATCCTATTCAATGGCAATAACGCCAGCAGCGCCGCCACCGCCAGCATCAGCATTACCGACAATATCGTTTCTTTCTTCCTGGCTTTCGCGATGCGCTCATGTTTTACGCCTAACGGCATTAGGTCCACATTGCTCCGGCCCATGGCTGCTCCGGCAAGCGAGGCAAACGACGCGTTTTCGTGCTGTACCTCGACAAAATCCGCCGTCATGCCCGTAGCTTCGGAAAATACCTTTTCATAATCGCGAACTCTAGAAACAACGCCAGTAAATACCGCGGTCTTCGGCTTTAGAGCCGGGAAGTTTTTTTCAAACGCCGACAGAGTTTTCTGCAGTTCATCCAGGAGTTTATCAAAATAAAGCCCCGCGTCATTTGCGCCGAATGTCAGGCCGCGCGTATATAGCAGCTTACCGTTGCTGATAACAGCGATATCCGTGTTAGCCGCATCGCAATCCACAACCACTACCGGAGCCTGCTTGGTACGTGCCGGCAGATCTTTATTACCGGAATACCAATTAAATAGACCGTCTGTGCTTAGCGTAACTTCGGATAAGATCAGGCCGGATTCCCGCATAATAGCCGCCGGGCGTTCTACCATATCCTTATGGCAGATGACAAGCATGGCCTTCGTGAAACCTTCCGGCGTCGTTTCAACGGGAATTACGCCGGAAATTATCTCCTCCTTCGGGTATGGTATCTGCCTGACCGCCTGAAAAGCCGCCATATCATCCAATTCTCGCGGATCCTTCGAGGGCAGGCCGACAATTCTTGTGGTCACGGATTGCCTCGGGATCATAAGAATTGCATTTTTTGTTTTTATGGCATTCTTTTTCACGAACAACCTGATATCGCCGGCGGCCTTTTGCGGGTCCTCGGGCGAGATCCCAAGCACAAACATCTCCTGTTTCCCGGGCTTCCCGTTCTTTATGGAAACGCTCAGGATCTTAATCATCTTCTCGCGAATCTCAAAAACGATCTTAGCTCCATCCATGAATGCCGCCATTTTATTCCTCGCTCCAAAATAATATATTTTCGCCAGAGGCAACGGCCGTAACGGTTTTGCTGACCTTGCCATTGGCTGAGCATCCGGTCGATACTATTCTGTAACAATCTGAGCCGTAGCCTACCAGAGACCTGCGGTCTTCGGGCAATACGCTCAAAAAATCGGAGAATGACACATCATTTAGGACCACGTCGTCGCCGGTCCCCTCGATCCCGTCCTCGCCGGCGCGGAATGAAGCGATATCCGTTACGGCCTGATCTTCAAATCCTAAAGCGTAAAGAACTGCCGGACCGGCGGTATTTACGTTTACCTTGGCGGAATCCGAGGCCGGATACACTGTTACGTAGTCCTTTATTCGTAAAAACAACTCTTTATCCACTCCTTTTACCAGCATAAGCTCGTCAAGCCCATCAAATTTGGCGTCTTTCCTGGGAAAGCCTTCGTTAACGTAATCATATTCAGGCGCTCCATCCTGCTCAGTGACGTTCTGATCGCGCCAGTCCACGATATTTTGCGCTATATCATCAGCATTGTCATTCCCGCGGTCCAGATAAGAAATCAGCCTGCTGATTACTTCCGGAGGCACGCCGTTAATATTGAGACGGCTCTTTTCGTCCTGAAAACCGTAGAATACGCGGTCTCCGGCGTATACATGACTAACCGTAAAGCGGCCCGCATCGCCAATCTTTATATTCCTGAACGCGGGGTTAACATCCTCGTCGTTATTAGACCATGCCTCATTAAGAGAATCAACGGCGTGATCCTGCCTTAACATTACGTCGATCGATCGTTTTACCCCCGCTTTCGCTGAGTACAGCGCCTGGACGCCGTCGCGATGCAGCGCTGTCAACTTAAGCTCTATGGCCATCCTCCCGCCGATCCCAATTGAAAGTATAGCCAAAACGGCCAGTATCCACAAGGTTATAATGAGGATGGTCCCTTTTCTCGCGCGCGGATTCATTGGCTGTACTCCTCGACAACTCCGGAGGGAATTATAACCGTGTTCGCGTATTCATATCCGCTGCCGGGGCCTTCGGCCTTGAAGCGCAATGTCATCCTTACGCCGTAAGGCAACGACCCGTTTGCCGATTGCCAAGTATCCAGCCATTCCGGCTTCCCGTCTTTCTTGAAAGAATACGAAAATTTTAAATCCGATATCCCGGTGGCCGCGGTCGAGACCCTTCCCCGTTCTCCCGCAACATACTGGCGATAGGTTTGCAGGACGCGCTGGATGCCTCCCGACTCCCTGTCATACTCGTATCTTACTCTCGAAATACCGTTATGCGCCTTGCAAAAGGATAGCGAACTGTCGTCGCCTTCAAACGAAATAAGAGATGAGTTCAGGGCGCATCTAAGTTCACGAGCGACGAAGGTGGACGCGTAGCGCGCCTCCTGTCTTACGCGATAACTTTCTTCTATTTTGCGCCAGGAGCGAACGCCGACTCCAAACGACATGTATATCGCCGCGGCAAGCATCACGAATATCGTAGAGGCGATCATAAGCTCTATAAAAGTAAAAGCTGGGCGCGCCCTCACCATGTTAATCGGCTATCACCTGTTTTTAACGTAAGTACCGGCAACAACGCTTTCGTCGCGATGTTTATTTTTCCAATTGACCGCGACCGAAACCTCATTAAGGGCATCGTCGTCGCTTATTCGGCTTATCTTTGACCGCATTAAAAACGGCTTATCTTCCACCTGGCCGGAATACTCTGAGACAACAACACCGCCTTCGATCTTCTCTTCTACTTCAATTGCGCACAATTCCTGCTCGGCAATGTTTACGGATTCAAAATATTCCTGCGCAGTTTTCGAAGCCCGCAAGGAATACGAAAAAGATCTAAGTATCATAACAAGGCCGACAGCTATGACCGCAATGCTGGCCACAACTTCAAGCATGAGATACCCTTTATTACGGCTCCTGTTCGACAATTACTCTCCCGCATGATACTTCGGCAACCACTGAGAATTCGGACAGATCGTTGCCCTTGATCCTTAAAGAGATTTCGCTTGATGTCCCGTCCGGGTAAAATACTACGTTATCTTCGCTTTCTACAAAATCAATGGATACTTTGCCGGGTATCCGCCTTGTCCGCTCGACCCTCCATTGCTCGGACTGCGCCCCGAGGGAGTCTTTTGCAACAAAACGGTTTTCAAGAAACATCGTCCTTTTAGGCCGGTCAAACCTGACCCTGCTCCAGGAACCTGAATTTATCGCCTTCATCTGGGCGTATTTCGAAAACGCGCTGATATCCGATAGGAAATTCTGCAGGGCCAGCGAACTGATTGAATTTTTTAACTTTGGCACCGCGGCAGAAACCAGTATCGCGGATATGACAACGACAAATAAAAGCTCCAGCAACGTGAAGCCGTATCTGCGCCGGCTGATTAAAACCATGTCAGTCTTGCCGCTCTTCCGAGGACTGCTTGCTTGTAACATCGTCACCGCCGCCCGAGACCCCGTCCCGGCCGTATGTGATAAGCTCGTAATCTTTTTTATCGGAGCTGGGCTTGTAAATATACTCCCTTCCCCAGGGATCTACGGGCTTCTTTTTCAGGTACGGCCCGCTCCAGCTTTTCAGTTCGCCTGGTTTTTCCATAAGGTCGCCTATCTTATCCGGATAAACGCCGTTATCCAATTCGTACATGTCAAGTGCGGTTGCTATACTGGAGTTGATGTCGGAAAGCGCAACCTGCTGCCTGGCTTGCTCGGAGCGTCCTACGAATCTCGGAAGAACCATCGAGGCAAGGATGCCTATAATAACGACCACCAGCAGGATCTCGACAAACGTAAAACCGCTTCTTCTCATCTCATTCTCCTCTATTTGACCAACAGGTTAAGCTGGAATATGGGAAGCAGCATGGCTACAACGATAAACGCCACAACTGCGCCCATCCCGAGTATCATCAACGGCTCTATTAACGAGGTCATTATCTTAACTGTCCTGTCCGCGTCGTGTTCATACGAATCGCCTATGCGACGAAGCGAGCCCTCGAGATTGCCTCCCTCTTCGCCCACCGATATCATGTTCTTAATGAACGCGGGAAAGTACGCATTGTCTTTTATCGCCGAGGAAAACGAGGACCCGTCTTTGATGTTCTTTCCTATACTGTCGAATTCACGTCTTAAGACCTCGTTCGTCGAAGTGGCGGAGATGACCTCTATGGAGCGTAGGATAGGCACGCCGTTATCCAGAAGGATCGCAAGGGATTTTGTCAAACGGCTTAGCTCCGTCTTCTTCATGAATTCTCCCAGAAGGGGGACGCTAAGCAACAACCTGTCGAATCTGAACTTCCCTTGCCTTGTCGCGATCGCCCTTGCGAATAAAAATGCCGCCATTAACAAAACGCATAGGATGACCCACCAGAATTGTGCAAAAAATCCGCTTACGTTTATCATGATCCTCGTAGGAAGCGGAAGGGCCTGGCCGAACTCATCGAATATCGCCGTCAACCTGGGTATTATGAATGAGAGAAGAACAAATACCGTGGCAACGCCTATCGCTAAAACGAGGCAGGGATACGCCATGGCGGACTGTACCTTAGACTTGACGTCGTCTTCTTTCTCGTAGTGATCCGATAGCCGCTTGAGCACGTCCTCAAGGACGCCGCCCACTTCTCCCGAGCTTATCATGCTCACAAAGAAGCCGGAGAACACTTTCGGATGCCCGGCAAACGCCTCCGAAAGCGAAACGCCGTCCTTTACTTTGCTTATGACATCGCCCAGGACCGATCTAAGCGCCTTGTTGTCGGTCTGGTCGCCAAGGATACCGAGCGCGTTTATAAGCGTAAGGCCTGAGCCCAGCAGATCCGAAAATTGGCGGGTAAAAACGGCCATATCCTTCGTGCCTATTCTTCCGGAGATCAAAAAACGCCTCTCGGCGCCGGGGTTAGTATCCTCCTTCTCTATCTTGAGGGGATACATCTCCATCTGAGAGAGTTTTGAGAGGGCAATATATTCGTTGTCGGCTTCTATATAGCCTTCCGAGATGTCGTTTATGCCTTTTTTGGCCTTGTAAACAAATCTTGCCACAGGGAGCTCCAGTCGGATTTGCCTAGATGCCCAGGTCCTCTTTAGGCGTGACCCTGACAACTTCGCTTACCGTAGTAAGCCCTTTAAATACCTTTTCTATCCCGTCGCCGCGCAGAGTCCTCATTCCGAGGGCGATCGCCTTTTTCTTTATCTGGTCCGCGGAATTCCTGTTCAAGATCATTTGGCGAATATCTTCGTTAAGAACGAGGAATTCATAGATGGCCGTCCTGCCACGGTAGCCGGTAAACTTACACGACTCGCAGCCTTTGCCCTCGAACGCTGCGCCCTCCTTGGGGATGTCTTTAATCCCGAGTTCATCGAGGACGGTTTTCTTCTCTTTGACGGGGCGCTTGCATTTCGGGCATATCAGCCTGACAAGCCTTTGGGCTATAACGCACTCGACGGACGAAGCGACCAGATACGGCTCGATACCCATATCCAGAAGCCTTGTCATCGCTCCGGCGGCATCGTTCGTGTGCAAGGTAGAGAAGACGAGATGCCCCGTAAGGGCGACCCTTATGGCTATCTCGGCAGTCTCGATATCCCTGACCTCTCCGACCATCATCACGTCGGGATCGTGCCTGAGCATGGAACGCAGGCCGTTGGCGAAAGTAAGCCCTATCTTCGGATGGATCTGGATCTGGGTAATTCCCTTGAGGTGGTATTCGATGGGGTCTTCTATCGTTAATATCTTGAGTTCCCTGTTGTTTATCTTTGAAAGGCAGGCGTAAAGGGTCGTGGTCTTTCCCGAACCTGTAGGGCCGGTGACAAGTATGATGCCGTGCGGCTTTTTTATCGTTTCGTTAAGTATGTTCAGGTCGAACTGCGAAAGTCCAAGTTCTTCAAGGCTATAAAGCATTTTGGCGGAAAGAAGCCTTATGCCGACGCTTTCGCCGTAAGGTGTAGGAAGGATGGAAACCCTGAGATCCAGGTCCTCTTTCCCCGCCCTTATCTTCATCCTGCCATCCTGGGGGAGGCGGTGTTCCGCGATATTAAGGTTAGACATTATCTTTATCCTGGATATTATCGCGGGCTGGAAATGCTTTATAGTGGGCGGTATGGCTGCATCGTAAAGCACGCCGTCTATCCTGTAGCGGACCCTCAACTCGTCTTCATACGGCTCGATATGTATGTCCGTGGCCCTGTCATGGAAGGCCTGCTGGATAATCTGGTTGACGAACTTAATTATCGAGGCGTCCTCTACAAGCTCATCGGAATCCTTTGCGCCGGCCCCCGCGGAATCCGGCCTTGCCGACGGCTCGGTTTCGGCGATGATGTTCTCGATAGTATCCGCGCCTATCCCGTAATATTTCTTTATCGCCTCGATTATGTCCTTCTCTCCCGCCAGGCAGGCGCGCACCTCGCAGCCGAGCAGGAGTTTTACGTCATCAAGCGTATGGACATCGAGCGGATCGGTAACTGCTATGGTAATGATTTCATCCTTAAGCTCTATCGGCATCAGCTTATAATGGATGGCGAACTTGGCGGGGACTCTCTCGAGGATGGATTTATCTATTTTTCTTTCTTTGATCTTTACGCAAGGGATGCGAAGCTGCCTGGAGAGCACCGCGAATACTTTATCTTCCGGCGCGAAACCTAAATCCGAGACTATCTGGCAAATGAACTTTCCTGACTTGTTCTTCTCTTTAAGGCATTGTTCGAGCTGCTCGTGCGTTATCAGGCCTTCCTCTGCGAGCATCTCGCCTATAAGCATGCTGTCCTTCGCCGGCATATCTCTCCTTGGTCGCGGTTTTACAGAACATGCTTATTATACATCATAAGTTTGCGCCTTTAAAGGTTTTCATCCAGCCAGGCGGCCGCTTCCTCGAACTTCGAGGCGGGGGCTATCGTGTGGCCTCCGCCGAACTCAGTCCACTTTGTTTTCCAGCCCAGATCTTCAAGGAATTTCCTATCGCGCTTCATTTCGTTGTATCGGAAATCGGACGAACTGGCTATGAATACAGCCAGCTTATTCTTGGGATATCTGTTCTTTTGCGAGATATAGTTCTCTTTTATCATCCCCGTATTTACGACTACCGCTTTTATCAGATCGGGATACATACAAGCAAACATGTGGGATCCCATAGCCCCTCCCGAAAAACCCGAAGCAATTACCTTAGTCTTGGAAACGGGATATTTGCCATACAGCTTGGATACCGCGGAGGCCAATTCGCCGAGAATCGGGGTTGCAGATACTCCGTTTTGAAATTTTTTCGATGCCATTATTATCCATCTATGCTTATCCGCTGCTCTCTTCCACGCATTTATCATCGATTGAGCGTCAGCGCTCGGCGAGAGGGCTATGACCAAAGGGTATCTCTTTTGGCTGCTCAAACCGCCGGGAATATAAAGAATATATGCGGGATCGTTAATTATCTTAGGTTCGAGAGCCTTTTTTATTATCTTCTTGAGTGGTTTTGGAAACGATACTTCTTTCTTCGGCTGCGCTATTTCAGCAGGCTGGTTAAGCTTTTCCTGCTCAACGATGACAGGTATTTCCTTTTTTGGCTCCTCCGGAGGCAACGGCTTAACTATTATATCCTTGATCTCGGATTTGTTGAATTCCGTGGTAATCGTCCCCGTTCTCCCAAGGGAGAACTTAACACATTCTCCTTCCTGACTGAGAATCTTTCCGGTTAATATCCTGCCATCGTTAAAATGCAATTCATCAGCGATTGCGTAATTTTGTAGTGGCATCAACATTATTACGACAAACAGTAAAACATTCATTACATATTTTTTTGTATTTCGATTGATGCAATTCATTAGTATTCTCCTTGCAATGAACTTGTCATTACCTAAATAAGCCCCGTCTCAGGAGAGTATTCCTTGGTCTTGTAGGCGTATTTGGGTGTCAAAGAGCCATTCTGGGCGGTGATGTAGCCGAAGGCGTCATAGTCGTAGGTCTGGATGACAGAGCCTGCGGAGTTGGTTACCTGGTTTACGTTACCTAGGTTGGAGTCGTGGTAATAGAGGGTATTGGCGCCGTCATGGCTTGAAATAAGCCCTCCTATGCCTCCCGGGGCGCTTGGAAGCTTCGTGTAGGCGGCTATATAGGTGCCGGGGGAGTTCCTTTCAATGAGCGGGAGTAGGCCGTCGTAGATATATTCTACCTCATTGGAGTCTATATAGGAATAGGTTCTTCTGCCGTCTCCGGAGTAGCCGTAGTAGGCCTCGGAAGAAGGTGTTACGGCGGAGACGAGCCTGTTCTCGTAGTCATAGCCGTAGGTGGTAGTACCGTTAATGGAGCTGACCTGGAGGGTCAGGCTGCCGTTGTTGTTGTAGGTGTAGTTGATGGTCTCTCCTCCGGAGACGACCCTCGAGACGAGGCGGTTGGCGTCGTTGTAGGTGTAGGTAATGGAGGCGGCGTCTCTTGTCTCGGTAAGACGGTTGCCGGCGTAGTCGTAGGTGTAGTCCCTGCTGAAGATGACACTATGTCAATGAACTAAAAAGAACCGGATATAATAAAAATATCCTCTTGGTTAATTAGGACATCACGCTCTCTTCTTTGAATTCTCCTTCTATACTTGCCAGATTAAGACCGATTCTTAGATCCTGGCTTATTATAATCAAATTCTGTCCTTTATTTTCAATTTTTACATAATTAAAGACACCTCCAGTTGCTTTCCCTTTTGTAATATTGTCGAGATTGAAGAATTCGCATCCAACCACATTGTACAACTCTACAGAATATTTCATTTTCGAACTGACTGTGTTAATCCGAAAAAGATGTTTTTCCTTATCATAGTTAAAATCATTTTCCGTGAATTCCGAATCGTGCATTAATGAAAAAGAATATTTTAAATCAGTTATATTTTGAATTTTTATAATGTTCATTACGGGATCCTCCATATGGTCTTTCCCCAACCAGGACCCTTTATGCCTTGTAAGTGTGGATAATTATGTGGGCCTCTGGCATGTGGCAAATGAACCTCTATTCTTATATTTGTAGCGGCCTCATATGCCATTGCGCCGCTTGCCACCGCAGCCGCCACTGCAGCTGTTCCTACCGCAATTCTTTCAGACCATTTCCATATTCCTCCAGCGCAATCGGTATAAAACATCGGGTCTCCCCATTGCGTCGGGCCAAAAGGACCCCATTCAGAAACGGGTTGACCATATGGACCCGGAAGAACAGCTTCGGTTAACCACCAATTAATAGCGCTTTCGCCCCAATAAAGGCCATAAAGATCCATCCTATTTATCGAATCATTCAAGCAATACAAATACATATTGGGACCATCCACCTGTCCTAACGGGTCCTTGGTTATGAAGCGTCCTATCAGCGGATTGTAGTACCTTCTGCCGA
>ENA-UOWG01000500-UOWG01000500.1-activated-sludge-metagenome-genome-assembly--contig:-NODE-500-length-51390-cov-7.866504_pt1 | contig 51390 bp, 56 predicted proteins | sample MGYA00238147_ERZ761563 | MGnify/ENA primary metagenome ERZ761563 (study PRJEB28884, sample SAMN05720216) | anaerobic digester metagenome | isolation source: active sludge of municipal...
GCCGTACAACATACGTCACTTTTCCATCCATGTCACTTCTCCTTTTCTAGCTCCTAAAGCCAGGAGCTGTAGCTGAAAAACATCCTGTCCTTACTATATAGTAACTCGGTTATTCCACTATGTCAATACCTTTTTTAAAATATTTTCTCTTCCACAAACAATGCTCCTGCTCTTGAGAATTGCAGCTTTTACTAGATTTAGACCATCTTTTTGTAGATCAAAAGCTGAGTTCCATAAACGCGGTACAAGGATACCAACACCTCCGAATTCCCTGAATCCATTAATATTCTTGTCAGCGTCATCGACAAGAACAGCTAAAGGACAAGCTACAAAACGTTTGTCCCTACCAAGATAAACACGACCGTCTCGGAGATAATGTGGTAAATGAAGTTTCAACCAACGTGTCTTACCGTGAGCTGATTCTTCATTAGCCGGTGAAGAAAGTATACAAACATTCTCACGACCAAAAGTTTCTTCACAAGCTGTAAGGATAGCTTTTCCATCTTCTGTCCATGGTATGGTGTGCCAAAAGTAGCTATCCAAAGCTAACCAGAAGAATTCCTCTGTAATATTAGTTGCTTCGCAGAATTGTGCAACTGTATGCCAATCACCCTCTTTGAATTGTACTTTAACTGTTTTATCAAACCACTTGATAAAGTGATTATGGAAATCACAAAGTACACCGTCCATGTCAATGTAGCATTTTGGCCTACACATGTGCGCTTTTCTCCTTTGGATGGTCGAAAAAGAATGGACGAAGTTTCGCCGCGATCTCACGGCGAACAAGATAAATTCGTGAACGAGAATAACCAAGTTCACGGCCTATTTCAGCTTCTGACATATTATCACAAAGTTTACGGTAAACAAGAGCTTCGAAACGTGTGAAATTGAGCTTTCTGATTACCTCTTCAACTTCTATAGCAGACTCATGATAATCAAAACTTCTCAAAGCTCGGATAATTAATTCATGTAAATGTTTATCTTCATCTTCATTAATAGCTGAAATACTAAACATAATAGGCATATTGTTTTTATGCTTTTGAAAGCCATGTTGTGTCATTCTAATTGTCTGGTCCTGTTTCAAATAATTGGAAAGCTGGCCATGAACGCAAGAGACAATATATGGTGTAATCAAATCATTTGTTGCGTTATATTGGAATCTATTAACAGCTTCAACTAAAGCTACTGTGGCAACACCAATAAGATCATCTGATTTGCGTGGAAAGAAATTGACATAGCGTCCAACAATTTGTATGGTCAAACCAAGATGTGCTAGTATAATTTGCTCTTCAACTGTTTTATCACCAGAACGCAATTTGGCTACAAGAGCCTGTAATTGCGTTTGGTCAAGAGGCTTCGGGATCTCTTGCTGTTTAAAGCCAGAGTCGTAGCCACGAGCTTTTATCTTGCGATGTCCCAAGTACATTAGCTCTTGCTCCTAAGGTTTTGTCCTTCTTCTATTATCACATACTTTCCTATATGTCAATCCTAAAATCTTAAATCGCAGGAATGTTGCTCTTGCTCTTGAACTTGATAAAGAAAATTTGCGGGTTGAAATTAGCTTCTTCAAGGGGCTTAATATAGCCTCTTGGGTCATAAACCATCTTACCATTCCACGCTACAGCATGACCCATATTATAATTTGTTGTTCCAGTAAAGACACCTTCGTAAGCTTTTAATAGCCGGTCAAAACGATCAAGACATTGTTGTTCGGTCCAAATAGGTTTAGATGGTACATTATTTACGAAATGAAGTGTATACGGCATCAGATGAATAGACACAATCGGAATATCCAATGATAAAGCTACATCAATACATTCTTGTGGATGGAAGGCTCTTTTACTCAAAGCCGTTGGTTCTAATTCTGGCCAAACAACTTCTGAACCGTCATGTCCAATTTGACGGATCATTTCTTCAACTGCAATGTCCAGCAACATTGCAAATGCTGTTGGGACACAAGACCATTGACTAGGTTGGGTTTGTAGAAACATTTTCATCCTCCAAGAAGCGGGGTCCAATTTCACAGGAATCATCAGCAAGGTCACGAAGTTCACTACTTATATTACAACCGACAACTACTACACGGATACCTTTGTCTTGTAAGAATGTCACTAAAGGTGTCATATCACCATCAGCGGTCCCTAATACGACAATATCAATACGTTCCATATATTTAATAATTTCAACAGCCATACCAACATCCCAATCAGCTTTCTGTCGTACTGATCCTTCCGCGAATGTTTGAGCACAATGTGGGCACGTATGCGTACGCGCGGGATATTGTTTAACATCTTTTGTAAAAACACGATAATGTAAGAACTTGAGACATTCAAAGAACTTATCTCCAGCTCCTTGCATTTGTGACGCGAAAGCCAAGGCACGATAGATTTCACCATACTTACTACAGAACTCTTTGAACTTCTCATAATCCACACGAGCGCCGTTAAATTTCTTTTTAACGGTATAATACACATTGCTCACGTCAACAGCTATTAAAACTTTCATTTCTGCTCCTTGTTAAAATCAACGGGACAAGCTCCGCTCGCGCAGTCAATGTGTACTTTATCAACATCCTCTTCGATCTTTTGTTTGATCGCGGAAATGTACTTATTGTAAGTTTCTAAATTGACAGCTTCTTCAGGAAGATACTCATACGCTGAATCGTCATCACTTGTTGGCATAACACTACAACAACGAATTTGACGTTGATACTTACTAAAGAGGCGTTTGTACTCTTCAAAAGTAAGTTTGTTTTTATCATATTTCAAGGTGTAACTGATCTGGTTACCAGTTCGTCGATGTATGTCACCACCTTGTAGCCAGAATGTTTCCAAAAGCAATAAATACTGATATTGTTCCTCAGGTGTAGCTTCTGTAGCTGTGATTAATTTGTCACCCATACCTAGTGTACAAATAACTGGCTGTGTTGGGAATCCAACGACAGTTGTCCCTTCATAGTCACGAAGTTCTTTCGTTGGGTATCCAAGCTTCTTATATTTTGTGACAAGTGGATCGTCGGATCGGAATTGAACCCAACGAATGAACTCCCGCATTGAAGGTAAATGTGCTCCTTCAGTGAGACCAAAGAGCTTGCTTGTTGTTCCAGCCGGTTTGATTGTTGTTTGCGTATGAGGAACATTAACATTTAATTCTTTTGCGTATCTTTCACATTCATTAGTAACGACATCCGATAAGTGTTTTAAGGTATTCCAAAATAGACCAGCTTTCTTAGGATCAAAGTAATCTTTAAAACCAAGTTTAAAGAATTTCCAAGCGAACTCATGAATACCTGTTAAGGATACACCAATTCTATTTGTTCGACGTACTTCATCTTTGTACACACAATCCATTAGATTTGTCCGTATTAATGCTCGCACAGTTAGACGTACAGCTTCTTCAGCTTCGTGAATGGAATCACAATGGAAAAGTGCAAGATCACCAATAACACAATAACCACCGAGGATATATAGTGAAATTTCACCACAAGGATTAACAATCATTTTATATTTCTTCGTTGAAGCTATTTGTTCCAAACGACTCAATAAATTGTGCCCATGATACACTTCGTAACGATCTGATCTGACTAAACGAGATAAATGAATATTTGCACTATTGTATTCGAGTTTATGTAAATTGACCACACCTGGTTCACCAGTTCCATGTTCATAAGCCGCAAAACAAATTGCGTTATAAACATGATTAGCCCAAGTATTTGGTGTTAAATGTTCTTTCCAAAAATCCTCGTCAACACCAACTGTGTTATTAGCGGACCAAAGAGGTATTCCATTGCCGAGCTTTCTTTTCAATTTGATAAAGTCGTGAATACCAGGATCACGCCAATGTTTAATAGCTATGCGAGCAGCACGTCGCGCACCACCCACAAGAACGCTTTCTGCTAGGTAATGATCCACATACATTGTTTGCCACCAACGTGGACGTTTGCAACCTTTTAAGGTTGAAATAGCTGAGAAAGCATTCATTGTTGGTACAGGTCCACTTGATGGTCGTAACTGCATACCACCAATCAATGCACCTTTAGCTCGTACACGCGAAAAGTCAATAAGTACCATGTCATTTTCATGGCCACCTTCAAAAATGAGGTTTTCAACGTACTCAAGAGCTTGTGCCCAACCTTCACGTGAATCAGCAACTGTATATGTTAAAACACCGATATTACCATATTTATGTTTAGCTTGTTCTAGAGATTCATGAACGTGGTAATCAAAGTCGGGGTGCTCTTCAGAAAGTACAGGATGAATGTAAGGAATCTTGGACCAATCAATAATCATCATATCATCGTCATAAGAACGACCGACACCGGAACCATTAAGTAAAAGATAGAAAGCCAAGAAACTTGTTGATGCTGTACTACAATTTGTGAAGACTTCTTGTGGCCGTGTTGATTGTGTGTTATCACCATGTTGAAGGTGTCGTCCGGAAAGAAGAATACTGCCATTAGCAATATGATCTTGAAGCCGTTTCTGTTCTCCAGCACTTGTTTTGGCTAGAGAGCAGTTACCTTCAGCTACACGAGCTGCCACTTCTCCCCAATTCTCCCAAATATAAGCTCTTTTATTAATATGATCAGCTTTTGTATACGGTGTTCGGTTAGCATTTAACTTCCTTAGAATTGTACGCTTGGCAACAGCTTCTCCCATCCCTTTATCCAAGGGACGCGGATTCTTTGAATTGTATTTCATGTCTAACCCTTTCTGAGCTTAAGGTACATGTCCAAACTTCTACGAGCTTCAACAAGAAGACCGCAAACGGAATCCTCGTTGAATTGATCCAAAGGCATTGTACCTCTTTGGGTATAATGCTCTTTAGATAAACTAACAGCTATGTAAGTCGGGTTACTTGGGTGCCTTTCAAAACGAACAATGTAACCCTGTTCAACTAGTATTTTGAGTAGTTTCATGTGACAGCCCTCGTATTCTGGAGGAAGATGAACCAGTTGTATGGTTTCATCAGAAGAGCTTCAACACCTTCATGTGTTGTAGCAATCCAAACTCCGCTACCGTGAGCACAAAGCTGTGGGAACGTTTCCAATTGGGCAGGTGTAAAACGATAACCAACTGGCTTCTTAACTTCCAACCAACGATGTCCATAGCGGGTATGACAACAGAACAAATCAGGAAAACCTGATTGGTACATGTTGCCATGTGTCTCTTTAACAAACCAATTACGGAAGCGTAGTTCCTTTATAATTGAAATTTGGATCTTCGCTTCCGCATCCCTTGTTGTTATTAACTTCGGCTCCATCCTTGTACTCTCCTTTCACATGTACAGCTCTGCGTGTTTCAACTTCAGCTTCGGAAGCACCTTCACGGAGCCCATATTGCGTCACAATAACGACATGATTCCCTTCTTTATCAAGGAGATACGTTTGTCGGTAGAGGCGTGCCAATGTCAGGAGACTTGTTGTCTCCACCATTAGCCTCTCGTACTCCTTCATTGATACTAACGATATTCCCCTGTCGCTGTTCATCAGCCGTAGAACTTGGTACAGGTTCTCGTACGCTTTCTGCTCCAGAAAGCCTGGCCCTGCTGTCTCCAGAATTGTTTTCCACGGGCCTGGCGCTGTTGGATTCACTTTGCACTTGTTGAGCAAAAACTGGATTTGCTTTCGCAATGAAGCCGTCGGCTTCTTCTTGGGTAATTGCTTCGATGTTGTCATTAGTCACCAAACCTTTCTTTTCAAGGACAATGTATCCACCAATCATTTTAGCAATGATTGGGTGTAGCTGCGCAAAAAGGTGCGTCAGCTTTTTGGTTTGCTCCACAACAATGGCAAATTGTTGTGCGATTTCAACGTGTCGAATACGAAGTTTAGTGAGTTCGCTTTCAAAGCGTTTCACTTCTTTTTCGAGGCGTTGAATTCTATTTTCTCTAGACGGCATCTTTCTTCTCCTTCTTCTGTCTAACGAGGATGTTTCTTCGATCAAACCAATTCTCACGGATTTGCTTGCTAGCTCCGTTCAACAACTTCACTTCGACATATTCGTCTCCCCAACGGAATAACACCGCACGTGACCAATAGTCTTCTGTATTTTCAGATCGGATTTTCAACCATTGTGCAATATAAAGTTCTTTGAAATGGTGAATAAAAAGCTTTGCGTCCCGCAACTTGTTCATGTGCCACTCGAACAGTTTCTTCTCCAACTTTTCTTTGGGGAGTAATCTGTTCTCTGGAATTCCTGCTTTGAGAAGAATATCTTTAATCTTCTCAAACTCGCTCCAAACTTCCAAAAACAATTCGTATTTCTTTTCTTCCTCATTCATCAGCTCTTTCCTTTCCACGTTGACAAACGATCCCATTTCATCTTAATCAAAGGCACCATGCCTCTGAAAGTTTCGATCTTAGCGAGAACAGCTTTCTTTATATCTTCGCCAATCCCAGGTTTACAAGGAACGTCAATTTCGTCGTGGACATTCATAGGCATAACGTGCCATTGATGGATACCATAAGGTTGGAATTCCCAAACAGTACACTGGACAGCTTTTGTGATTTGTGAACCGAAACATTGGATTTCGTGATTAGCTGCCGCACGAAGATTAGCAGCTTGGATCTGGAACGCAGCACCATATAATGCTGATTGTGTTGCTCCTTGAGCTGTTTGTATACGATCACGACGAACAACTTTGACTTTTAAAGTTTTCCAGTGTTCTGGTGGATCATGTGAAAGATCAAATAACGCTTTACAAATACGATTTTCAAGTGTAAAGTAACGCCGGAATCCGAGTGGACTTTCGATGTATTCTGATGGCTCATTCCAAATAACCTTAGTTCCAATACCAGCTGGCTGTCTCATAGAACAGAACATATTTTCAATACGTTTACGTGAACGCGCAATACCTTTATAACGTTGTTGTAACATTTCAATAGCTTGTTTACCAATATCAACGGAGATACCAATTCTGTCTTCGAGTGTTTTCTCATTGCCACCGTAGAAGAACGCGTACATACCACGCTTGCTCTTATCGTAGTAATCTTCTTCAGCACCTTCAGATTCAAGGATATTATCATATTTCATATCTGGGAAGAACGTTTCTCCAAATAGACCAGCCATCTTTTTACCTTTTAATAAGTCTTCGTCGAGTAAAGGATCTTTATAAACAGCAGCGGCCAAAGACACTTCGAAAGAACTGAAGTCACCACCCCAAAGCTCAAGATCATCCCAAGCAAGAGGAAACATTGCTCTTACTTTCTTGGAATGATTAATACCTTGAGGATTGAGGCCGTCGGTTCCAGACATTCTAGAACTCTTGGTGCCAATCACGATGAAAGATGCATGGAACCGACCGGCCTGTATTAACTTGTCGTAAATTTCAACTTCTTTGATAGCTTTACGAGCCTCAAGAACAGCCCTTGCTCGTTGAGCCGCAGGATGAAAATCTTCTTCATTAACTTTCCATTCAGCTATTTCTTCTAGAATAACTTTTTTAGTACCTTCATTTAAAGAAGGTAATTCTTCGGGATTCATAACTTCCGAAAGCCAATGCTTAACTTGTGCTGGCGCGGTTACTGTTTCAGCGGCCTGTTTGATGGCTTCAAGGCGGAGGTTCTTGATACCATCCAAATTGACCTTGTAACCGCGCCAGCGTACCGTTGCAACCATACAAGCTAAAACGCTATCATCATCATTTACTTGGAGTTTGAATTGTGGATTCTTATTAAAGAAATTGTATAATCCACGAGTATAGACAACATCGTTCTTAGCATATTTCCTAGCGATTTCATTATAAGCCCAATGACGAATATGGTGTCTAATAACTTCTGGCCAAGCACCATTCCATTTCTCAGGTTGTCCTATTGCAAGAGCAAATGGTGCCCATCCTACTTCTTCAGGATAAATCTTACATTCAACGTCATCAAAGAATAGAACATCATCATGGTCAACGCCAAGTGCGTCTTGTGCCAAAGCTTTCAAAGCCGTACTTGGTGCGAATTTACACACAACATCCTTTAATTCAGGATTATTTTCTCCCGTGTCAGTTTTGACATCATAAACTTTCCATCGTTCAACGCCACGTCCTTCACCACTACGAGCAAAATAACCGTCCTTCATTGGTATTCGTTTTTCAAGCTCTTTAGCTAATTCCCATGCTAATTGCGTAGGAACACGTCGTATACGAATATCATCACGATTCATATAACTTTGATACGGACCTTTCCTAGCATGTAACATTAAGTCTAAACAGCCCTTTGGTTTAAGACAAGGACCGTCTCGTGCGGCTTTTTCCAAAACAGCAACTTCATCAACATTATCAACAGGATACGCGTCAAGACCATGTTTCTGAGCTAAAAGTGTGAAAGTTGTATATAACTTACAAAGATGAAACCAATCGAAAGCCAAATTGAAACCGCAAATATCTTCTTCAACAAATTGACTAATAAGTGATAATGTTTCACGGACAGGATTCGTCCACGGTGAGAAAAGTTCTATCTCACCTTCATCAACGGCATGTTGTATTAAAACAATCATGCCATAACGGCCACAAGTTTCTGTATCTATAAATCTCATTTGTCCTCCATAAATTCAATGGAGGCGCATGTTTGGACACATGAGTCAACAAATGCTTCTGCACTTTGAATAGCCCATTTTGGTCCTTGAATAAGATGCCAATTTATTGCTTTGTAATAATAAACGACTTCGCTATAATCTAAAAGATTATGACCCTCTTTGAAAGCATCTTGTAAAGCTTTCAATGCTGACGCTGTTGAAAGACCACCTTGGCCTAAAGCAGCATCAACCATACCCAGACGCCCATTGACTTTTTCCGCGTTCTTTTTGAACACGGCAAGTGCTTTGGGTGTAGAAACAAGACGACCGTTAATTAACGCTTGGACCTTCATTACCTCTCTCCTTACTTGATTGGTTTAAGTTCTTTTTTCGGCTCCTTGACTAACTCCATGACAGGTACATTTGAACGAAGAAGCTTGATCAAACAACTTGGACAAATATTACCCGTATTGATCTTTTCTTGTCCACCTGAAATAACAGTAATGTTCAGAGGAAACTGGCCTTCAGGTAATGACCAAATGAAATTACAATCAGGACACTTCCAATTGACCATTCCGAGTGGTCTTGGTTGTGGCTCTTCTTTCTTTGGCTCTTCCTTCTTTGGCTCTTCCTTCTTTGGCGTTTCAATAGGTTGTTTGGACATATGCACAAAGAATATACCAAGAAAAGCACCAAAAACCAAAATAAAAGAAAAAGCTACTGTAGCCTTAGTTCGGTCCATGTTCCGCGCTCCTTATTTGTTTATGTGTAGGGCGATCCTTTGCAGGACCGAATTACCTGACACATGTCAGCCCTACACCATCACAGTCAGTGCTCATTGCGGGGTTACTGACTGTGAACTCAAAGTGTCTCTTCAGGCAACGGTTCCGTCGGAACTTCGTATTCCTTTCCCTCTTCTTGAGCAATTGCTTTAATGTCACAGAACAAATCGACATCAGGAATCTGGCCAGCTGCCCAACCAAGACAACGTGTTCCGAAATTGTTTCCAAGGACTTTGCGAATATGAGATTGCATCGCAAAAATCCTCGAACGTGACTGTACAAGTGCGATAGTTGGATCTGGTTTTGGTGCTTCAACCAACTTGACTTTGACACCACGTTCTTTAGCTTCTTTGATTCGTTTAATAGCTTTGAGTTGTTTTTCATTGTCACGCATTTGCCAAATACTACGAATTTGCTCTTGCGTCACGTTTCCAAGAGCAATTTGTTCTTGGCACTCAGTAGGCAATTCCAAAGCGTATTGTCGGATTTGTACCCAACCACGAGATTGACCAAGCTTCTTAGAAATGAATTCAGCAGAATGATAAGGAAACTTCTTCATGATAGCTTGAACAGCGCGAGCTTCTTGCATCCAATTCAAATTCCGTCTAACAATATTTTCTGAAAGATTCAAGAACATTGCATCTTCATCAGTACAGTTTTTAATAACACACGGGATCACTGTCCAACCAAGAACACGAAGAGCAAGGAATCTTGAAAAACCAGCTACGATTCTAAATTTGTATTCTTTAAAAATTAACGGTCGAACAATGATAGGTTGCAAAAGACCATTCTCAGCTATATCTTTGGAAAGAAATTCCACGTCTGTAGGCACAATACGACCACGACAATTAAATTCAGGATTGTCGTCAATTTCATTATATGGAATCTGTACGACATTGACAGCTTTCGCTTGTTGCTGCTGGATCGTCTCGCTCACTGTACTCTCCTTTAGATCGCGCGTTCTTGACCCTCTTCAAGAGAAGACAATAGCGAAGAGAAATCGCCCATTGTCATTGCTTGAAGATCACGTTTCTTTTTCAGGTTGTTAAGGATGTGTGAATCCGTTGGCAAATGAATTAGATCGTATATCGTAGCTCCTCGGTTAAGATCCATTCCTGGCCTGTGTATACGGTCTTCAGATTGAATTCGATGTTCAGCATTGAAATCGTTCGACCAATAGACAATACTAGGTGACGCGGTTAATGTCAAACCCATACCAGCAGCACCTGGTTGTCCTACAAAAGCTACTCTTGGGAATTGGTTCTTTTGTTCTTGGAAAAGAGTAACTAAATCAGAGCTTGGGATAGGATCACCGTTATACTCAGAAGCAAACCAACCACGACCATCAACACGAATAGTAGCCCAACCTGCTTTGTGACAAATATTGACAACGCGATCAACGCTGCCAGTAAAGCCAGCGTAAATGACAATACGTCCAACATCTTCGTGGTTGTCAAGCAGGTCAAGTAGCTCATCTTCTTTAGGACAAGGAACTTCTTGCACTGTTCTTTCATACTTGTTTACTTTTGCGGTACCATTACATACTTCACATTTGACTTTACGTTTTTCAAGACCTTCCACGTTTTGTACGTCGAAAAGTTTCCTATCAGGTTCTTTGGGGTCAAAATATTCATCCATGAAAGTTGAGCCATTACAACATGGACAAGTTTCTTGTCCAACAACTTTTTCGACGTATTGGAATCCATCACTTAGCTCCCTAAGAAGTGTTAACCCTGTTACCACATTTTTAGCAGTTCTTGCCAGAGTCTTAGCAGTTCTCAAAAGAGCACTACTAGGAGTCAAGATGATCGTCTCGTAGCGTTTCTCTGGCAAGAACTTAAGCACATCTTTCTTAAACTTCACAAGAACAAGACCATTCATACGTTTGTATAAATGTTCAATCTCATTCTTGGAAGGAACGAAAGCATGTGCTTCGGAGCCATCACCAAAAACACTTGTCTCATGTATTGTGTCTTCTTTAAATTTCCCACATTTCTGACATTTACGTGGATCATCGAGCCATGTCACAACTTCTTTATAAACACCATTCAAACCATTCTGTTCGCGCATAACACAAAGACGTTGTTTAAATTTGAAAACGTTTCCTTCTCTAATAAATCCAGGTTTAGCTACTTCGCATTGATGCCACCAGTCAGTTGGTTCCTTTGGTGCCGGTGAACCTGACATGAGAATGACGAAAGCATCATTTCCCCAATCCTTTTCCATGCTTTCGCTTAAAGCTTTTGCAGCTTGTGATCGTTGTGCTGTGGGTGTTTTCAATCGACTTGATTCGTCGAAAATAACACCACGAGGAGCTTTCTTACCCGACGGCCAAGTTTCAATAACTTTCTTCAAACTATCATAAGAATAAAATTGCGGTATGATCTTTGCGTTCCATTTCTTGAATTCATACGCCACAGCTTTCAAACTAGATTTCGTTCCGACCCACCACCATTCTCTAAAACCTGTGAGTTCCATAAGAATAATGGCGGCTCTTGTTTTTCCAGTCCCCATTTCACAGGACCAGATACCTCTATGACGAGTAAGACCATGAGAAACCATTTCACCTTGATGTGGATAAACTCCTTCATATTTGGAAATATCAACTTGAACAAGTGGTGCATCATAGTTTGCAAAGACATTTTCACCGGAGAGCCAATCAAAAGTAAATATATTCCGTGCTGTTTTAGCAACTGTCCAAATCTTCCGTGGAGGATTATCATAACCATGCCATTTAGCACCTTCCATAGCTTTCACTTCAGCCAAAAGTGAAGGACAATATTTAAATTTAAGAGCTAGTCTTCCCTTCTCCTCGTTTATTTCAACGGGGACTTTATATTTATGTCCAGGTACATTCAAATTCAACGTTGGCATCATTACCTCAAACTAAAATGAATGTTCCATCCTCCATGGGACTTTTAGTCCCGAAAAGTTCTTTGTACCCCGCACGATCCAAGAATAAATAAATTTTATTAGCTGTCAATCGAATCTCGCATGGAATATCACGGCTACAAGCAACTTCAACAAGCTCTTTTAATTGTTTCAAAGAGCCATCGAAAATACCTACCGATCCTTTCTTATTTGTCCAAACCAATTTACAAATTTCCGAAAGATTGCAGAAATTTGTAAATTGGTCCTCATCTTCAAACTGAATGAGGAAAGTTAAATGTACAAAATCAAGGCTTCTGTGAGCTTTGCGCACATCAACTTCACGACCATTCAAAATCTCTAAAACACTTGTATAAGCAGTTGGATCTTCTAAACGCAAACCACGAGAGTCTAGCTCTCGTGTAGGACTTCTTCCAAAAATATCAACACATGTATTTACTAATGCGGACCAATGTGGAGTAGTCGCACTAATAAGTTGAACAATGTTTCCACGCATTTGAATTACCTCATGGGTGCCGGAGCCTTATTCAACTCCGGCACCCACCCTCGATTAGCGATCACGCTGTTGCGTGTTCGCGTCAGCTTTTGCCGGAGCCACCGCCTTTGCTTCTGTGTAGAACTTCTCGATTGCCAATCGAAGATCCGCGGGAGCCGGAAGTTCAAAAGGCGTTGTGCAAGGATTCACCACAATTGCTTCCCAGATGAATCCGTTCTTACCTTCGATGACTGTGGACGTGAGAGTAGCTCCCTTGCTCAGAAGTTCACGTACCTTACCAGCTTCACTTCGAGCAGTTTTGCTACCCATGAAGAGTCCAGCGAAGGACTTCAGAGACGGAATCCAAATCAGAAATTCAGGACCGAATGCACATTCACTGTCCTTGACTCCTGCCCGAATCTGGATGTCCTTGAAAGTGTCCGATTTCTCGTCGAAACACTGGACTGGTGAATCTCCCGACATGTCGAGAGCCTTTGGTCTCCAAGCAATCGGCAACACATCCACCGAAGCTCCGAGATCCTTGAAGTTCTCGTCAGTGACCACGTAAGCGTAATGCTGCTTAGCGATCTTGTTCTTCTTGAAAAGCTTCGACGAACTCCCACAAAGTTGGATTCGCGGGAGGTAATCTGACGCCGTTGCGAGCTTGTCAAAAGTCTCGTTAGAAGCCAAAGGTTGCGCTTCTCCGATGATCGACTTGACATCCGCAAGAGCGTTTTCGTTGTTGGACAACGCAAGTTCATTTTCCATGTCTTTTCCTTTTCCTTTTCCTTTTGTCTCTTGTTAAAGAGTGCTGATGGCTTGGAAGCCACCAGCACTCTTAAACTGGTTAGTCCCGAACGCCGAGAGCCGCCGAAAGTCCCTTTTCCTTCTTCTCGATGGCCGCTTTCTCTTCCCGTTCAGCTTTTCGCCGAATCTTGGCCTCTTCGAGTTCCTTCTTCCGCGCTTCGTACTTCTGCTTGTCAGCCTCGATGGACACGGAATCCAAATGAAGCATCCAGCGAACAGCCAGCGCGAAACCGGCTTCTGGGGTAGAAGCTCCTTCCTTCTTGACAAGGGCGGGACCAATCCGAGACTCAACGTTCTCGTCCTTGACCTCGCCAGCCTTGCGGAGACGTGCCACCGGAACAAACTCGGCGGGCTTCACATCTTCGCCTTTGCGGTTAGCTTCACGGATTTCCTTGACGCGAGCAGCCGCCGAAGGAATAAACTCCGTAGCTTCCTGCGTGATCGCCCTGTCGATCCAGTTCGGCTGCTCGTCCACAGGCAGCTTTGCCAACGCGAAAGCATTGGCCAACTTGATCTGACCTTCGTCAACGAGCTTGGCGATCTGTTCGTTCAGCTTCAGGAGCCCAAGACGCTCATAAATGAACTGAGGCGTCTTGCTGATCTGGTCGGCCAATTCCTGCACGGTCAGAGCCAGATTCGCATTCATCATGCGAGCGAGCTGCCGTGAGTATTCGACCGGCTTGGTCTCGACGCGTTGCGCATTCAGAATGATCTGTTTCCGCAGCACTTCGTAGTCGGACATGCCGACGATGACCTTGCATTCCAGCTCCGTGAGCCCAGCGTCCTTCGCCGCCGTGAAACGATGCAAACCATCAACCAAACCATAGAACTTCTGTTTGGTTTCCGCATCTTCCATTTCACGAACGGTGATGTTCTGGATCACGCCGTCCTTGCGAACGGAGTTCAACAGCTCCTGGTAGCCCTCGCTTGAACGATCCACTTCGCGCAGCGCAGTCTTGTTCTCACGGATCAACGTGATAGCAACGCGCTTTGTCGTAGTGGGGACGTTAAGCTCTTCACTCATTTTACTTCTCCTAAACAATGGCTCTGAAGAGCCGACACAAAATTGTTGCTCTTGCTCCTGACCAGTTCAGGAGCGGGAGCAGTCGCCGCACGATGCGGCGATTAACCTAAAGGAACATCATCCTATTATGATAAATCGGTTTCCCTCTTTTGTAGAGTGAAATTAATATTTTCTTAAACCCTTACAGGATAAGGGTTTATAAGAATTAATGGATTAATCGTCGTATCTTACCCTTGGTATACAAGTCAATCAATTAATTCAATCAATATAAGGAAGAGATAAGGGAAGATGAACCGGACCATTAATCCTTTATAAGTCCTTATCCTGTAAGGGTTTAAAAAAGTATTAATTTTCTATCTACAAAGTCCAGAAACCAATTTATTATATTGTAGGACACCACGTTTAGTTTGCTCCTGCTCCTAGCTTTAGGAGCAAGAGCACGGAGCGGATAAATGGCTACTAGAGCTGTTGTAATTGCAAATTTTCTAAATGCCCATACTCGACAGGATCTCGCAGCTCTTTATAATCTAAAAATGGAGTGTCAAGTTAATGTAGCACAGGATGAAGGTCAACCAGTCGAAGGGGAATTCAAAGGTCGTAAATGGAGAGCTTGGTCGGATGGATCACAGACTTGGAAAAGTTTTCGAATACCGTACAACGCAGCTACTAATCCAGAATATACAGATGTTGAAGTGAAGTTTGATTTTGCAAAACATGTTGAAGCTATTGGAATGACTGGTTGGGATTGGGTAGAGAAAGTTTCAAGATGGGTAGCTTTTGATTTTGACGCGATCACTGGACATTCAGAATTACATTCACATAAACTCACAGAAGAACAGTTACAAGAAGTTCTAAATGTTGTTCAGAATATTTCTTGGGTACAAGCTCGCAAGAGCGCATCAGGAAAAGGTGTACATCTATATGTCTTTTTGAAACCGGTACCAACAGCTAATCACCATGAACATGCCGCTGTAGCACGATCAATACTTGCGAAGATGTCAGCTTTAACTGGATTTGATTTTAATAGTAAAGTTGATATTTGTGGTGGTAATATGTGGGTTTGGCATCGTAAGATGCGTGGAACTGCTGGATTTGAAATTATCAAAAATAATACTGAATGCTTAGAAGATATACCTACTAATTGGCGCGATCATGTTAAAGTTGTTAAAGGCGTCAAGAAACGTGTAACACCTGATTTTGTCGAGAAATCAGGTGAAGATCTTTTTGACGAACTTTCTGGTCAATACACAAGGGTACCATTAGACGAAGAACATAAGAAGCTTTTAGAATATCTAAAAAGTAAAGGTGATGCAGTTTGGTGGTGGGACACTGAACGTCACATGCTTGTGACTCATACTGTTTATTTGAAAGAGGCTTATACCGATCTTTCAATGCGTGGAATCTTTGATACTGTTTCAACGGGTAAAGACCGTGGAAGCGATCACAATTGCTTCTTGTTTCCAAATAGACATGGAAGCTGGGTTGTTCGTCGATTTTCTCCAGGTTGTACGGAACATATTTCTTGGACACAAGATAAACAAGGTTGGACTCGTTGTTACTTGAATAAAGACCCAGATTTACAAACAGTTGCCAGAGCTTTCGGTGGTGTTGAACTTCCTAATAATGGTGGTTATCAATTCCATGAAGCTGAAGTTGCAGCTCAAGTAGCTTCTAAATTAGGGGCTAAAATTGATATACCTGTTCTTGCAGGAACACGAGAAGCTATTCTAAAAGAACAAAAAGATGGACGAATCATTATTGAATTAGAAGCTGACAAGAATGACAATGCAAAAGCTTTGTTAGGTTGGGCACGAGTTAAAACTAAATGGAAACGTGTCTTCGATGCGCCAAAACATACATCAGAAATGGAAACACCTACATGTGACGATGTAATTAGACACGTTGTAACAGAAATTGAAAGAACAAATGCTGGTTGGTTTATTAATGTTGAAGGACATTGGCAAAAAGAGCCATTAGAACATGTAAGACCAGTTTTGGCTAATTTAGGACATCCTACGGATATGTTACAGCCAATCATTGGTCTTTGTGTTCAACGCTCTTGGAGAGAAGTTAATAAGCCATTCCAACCTGAATACATTGGTAATCGTGATTGGAACAGACGTGGGGCACAACTCAAGTATGTTCCAAATCCAGACGCCGAAAATTTGAAATACCCAACATGGTTAAAGATTCTTAATCATTTGGGAGCCTCATTGGATGAAGCCGTTAAACAGAATGAGTGGGCTAAAGATAATGCTATTTTAAAAGGTTCTGATTATATTAAATGTTGGATTGCATCTTTGATTCAAAAGCCATTTGCACCGTTGCCTTATCTTTTCTTCTTTGGACCACAAGATTGCGGTAAGTCAGTCTTCCATGAAGCTCTTGAGCTTCTTTTCACGCGTGGTGTTGTGATGGCTGATCATTCTTTGGTTAGTCAATCTGGATTTAATGGCGAATTAGCTAATGCCGTTCTTTGTGTCATTGAAGAAACAGATTTGTCAAAAGCTAAGTTCGCCTATAATCGAGTTAAAGATTGGGTAACTGGACGTACTATCCAAATTCATGAAAAAGGAAAGACACCTTATCAAATACCTAATTCTACACATTGGGTCCAATGTGCAAACGACCATACTTATTGTCCTACTTTCTCAGGAGATACACGTATAACTGTTATACGTGTTGACCCAATTCCTCCAATGAAATTGATTCCAAAAATGCACTTGATTGAACTTCTTGTAAAAGAGGCTCCTGATTTCTTAGGTGCATTGACAGCGTTGGAACTACCTAATCCTGTCTCACGTTTGAGTATTCCAATCATTGCTACAGTTGAAAAGCTTAACATTGAAAATAACAACCAAAGTCTCATTGAGAAGTTTATTGAAGAGAAATGCCATTATGTTCCTGGGAAGTTTATACACTTCTCAGAGGTCCATCTCAAATTTATTGAATGGCTACCACAAGAGATTCGTCATGAGTGGGGAAAGATTCGTTTTGGCAGGGAATTCCCTTCTCAATTCCCGAAGGGTAATTACACTGACAACCAAGTTTGTATCGGTAATATTTCTTGGGAACCTGCTGTTCCTGAAGATAATGAACGACGACCGTTCGTCCTTACAACTAAAGGACAGTTGAGGATGAGCTTATGAAATTGACATTGGATGGTGTTTGCAAAGAGATTGCAACACATCCACAACGTGAAAAGCTCATGTTAGCTTTTGACAAATGTGAGCCTTTCTTTCTTGAATATAAACCAGGACATTTTATCGCTTGTCATTGGTTTGATTTCACTGGACTAGATGTCCATGAGCAGAATGAGTTCTGGTCAGTAGGAGTCAAACATGTCTGAAGACATTAAATATAAATCAAGCCAAAATAGACTTTGGCGTTTAGGTTGTTTTGGTAATAAGTTAAGAACATGGTCAACACCAGACGAAGTACCCGATCACTATAAAACGGGTAATCTGCTTTCAATGCGACATAACAAACCACAAGGTAAATTCTTGTACCGTCTTTGGTGGGAAGATATTCGTCGCTTGTGGACACCTGATTATTACATTATGGAATCTATTGATGACACCAATCGGATTGTTCAAGGAGAACTTTATACGACTGTCCGTGGTTGGGAGTTCTGGTACTCTTTCAAACAGGGACCACTTGGTACCGTAACAAGAAGCTCCGCGCTAAAACTTATGTTTGGTTTTCAAGTTCAATTATATTTACAACAAATCATGTATCCTTTGTCTTATGAAAATCTACAAGAGCTAATTAATCAATACCCTAATGCTATAATTGAATTGTCTATTTTTAATCAAGCTGTTGGTGATACACCTGGCAATAACACAATCTTTTGGGAAGTGAGGGAATACTAGTGGACATGCTCGATCTGTTCGATGATCTTTCTCGTGGAGAACAAGAATTCTCACGCCAAGAAATTGTCAAAGCACCTTTCGGTTGGCCTGGCGGAAAATCCAAATCTTTGGAACAAATCCTCCCAAAATTACCTTATTATAAAAAGTATATAGAAGTTTTTGGTGGATCAGGAGCTGTTTTACTAGCTCGATCTAAAAGTAAATTTGAAGTCTATAATGATCGTTTTGGCGGTGTATGTGATTTTTACCGTTGCATGTCTGATCCTGTTCTTTACAAAAAGCTCGAAGAGCGATTACATTATATAATTCATTCACGAGAGCTTTTCTATTTGTATCATGATACATGGGAGAATATCCTTGATATTGTTGAAAGAGCTGCACGTTGGTATTATTTAATTATTTTTTCTTTTGCGGCTAAAGGTAAAACATTTGGACGAAGTTTGAATACAAGTATGTGTTCGAAGCATGACACACATCTTGACGCATTCCCCTTGATACACAAACGGTTACAAGGTGTACTGATTGAGAATTTGGATTTTAGACATGTCCTTAGTGACTTTGATTCTCCTGATACAGTTTTCTATTGTGATCCACCATATATTGGGACTTACAATTCTAGTTACAAACACGAAATGTCTGTCGAAGATCATAGGGATCTTTTATCGTGTATTTTCAAGTGTAAAGGTTTCGTAGCTCTTTCAGGTTATTCGAATGAACTTTATGATTCTTATTCTTGGGATAATAAGTACATATGGGAGCAATATGTACCAACAGCGACAGGAGCTTGTGTTGATAATCATTTGAGTCACGCTACAGAGCGTGGACACGTTAAAGAAGTCCTTTGGATAAAGGAGGCAGTTCATGGGTAGAATTGTTGTTGTAGACACAGAAACTACTGGATTAGATCCAAATGACGGAGCGGATCTTATTCAAGTAGCTTTCATGGCATTGACCAAGTTCTTCGATCCTGACAAAAGCATTCCTCCCTTTTACATGCTTATCAAACCGAAGAAATTCAAACCTGGCACAGAATATTTGGCAAAGATCGCGCCAGCGATGAACGTGAACAAATTGGATATCAATGAAGTTATGGTTAAAGGCACTGACCCAGAAAAAGCTGCCGATCTATTTGACGAGTGGTGGCAACGTCTTGGAGAACAACCGTTAGAACTTTTGGCACAGAACTATCCCTTTGACCGTGCTTTCGTACGAGACTGGCTTGGTGTTCATTGCTATGAACAATTCTTTTCAAGATACTATCGTGATACATACGCAGGAGCACATTTCCTTAATGACCAAGCTTGTTATGCTGGTGCACAATTGCCATTCGAACATGGTTTGTCTCTTAAGAAATTGGCAGCAGCTTTTAACATTGAGAACCCAAAAGCTCATGATGCTTTTGCAGATTGTTTGACAACGGCAGCCGTTTACAAACGGATGCTTAACTACGTCCATGTTCCGTTGAAACTGACAAACCCTTACTTGCAGCCATAAAGGCAAGACAAATTACTACGACAAGGAGGAGACTCAATGGGTAACAGTGTACGGGCTGTTGGGACGTTTCGTATTTGCGAAGTGATGGCGCGTGAACTTGATGTCGATTTAGCAGAAGCTAGGACTCATGTGGATGTTATGCGCGAAGGATGGCGCATGTTCAGAGCAGATAGTGTTGGCGCACTGCATGGCTTTTTGGTCGGATTAAGGGTGGGCCGAGAAGAAGAGAAGCGAAAGGTAACCTGAGTTACCTTTACAACAATTTAGAAATTAAAGAAACTTGTTCGCCCTTGATTATAACCCAATCAAGGGCAATATTTTTGGCTGCAGTCTCGATCAGTTGACGGTGAGAAGCAAACCGCAATGGTGATCCAGCTCTAGAACTTGGGTACCCAATACAACGTGCGTAATCATAGTTGCTTTTTAAACAACCGTCGAAAGCAAACATATTGACTTTGATACAACCCATGTGTCGAGCCAACGCAATAGCGTAAACCGCACTTATACAACTTTCTGTCAAACCAAAACATGTGGGATCAGCAAGAAGCTTTGTAACACCTTCATCGTACAAATTAGCACACCTTGGACCGCAGAAAAGCTTTGTGGATAATTTCGACGGACGACAAGTTTCACCCAACGTATGATCCAGTTGTGTTCCATAAAGAGGAACGTCAAGATCCAAATCTTCAATTTTAAGGACAGATTCATTGATAGCTATTATACATCCATGGTCTTTAAGATGTTTAGCTTTTAAAATATCCAAAGAAATTCCTTTACCGATAATAGCTGCAGTAGTATTACTATGACAATTATGAAAGAAGCTAAGCATGTTAGGTAATTTATTGTGCCATTTCAATTGGTCACCAACACGAATATATTGTCTGTCCAACCAGTTCTCTGTTTCTTTGTCTTTACGGGGAATCCAATAAGAACCGTCAATACCTCGTCTTATGCGAAGCACGGTAAAGTCCTCACTTTCTCTGTGTAGCTACTAACAAGTGTCTTGACGGGTATCTCTTTGTAAGCACCCTTCTTATCAATGACACAATCATCGAAAGGCTCAGGAGCTAAAATGGTAAGATCCTTGTTTTGTAAACGAGGATCAATGACTCGCTCAGGAAGCTCACCAGCACCAAACAAACAAAGTGTTTGTTTATTAAATGCAGGAGCTAGAGCTAACCAGAAACTAGGTGAACATACAATTAAATCAGCTATTTTGAATAAACCAAAGGTCAAATCTAAGGACGGTTGTTCAATATAGTGGTCACACCGTTCTAAGCGTTTCTCATAGAACTCAATATTAGGTTTGATGTTAGCTATACTGATAATATGAAATTTGTGTTTAAACATATCAATAAACAATTGGAGATATTCATTTTTCGGTGACCGCGCCCAACTAAACCATTCTGGACGTTGTGTATTAGCTCTTATCAAACAAATTGGCTTTTTGGTCAAGCCGTTATTGACAAGAAATTGTTGTGCAGTTTCGCGCCATTCTTCCTTACAAACCATAAATTTATCAACTGTTTTAGGTTGATAACGTATCATAAGATCAAAGAAATTCCAAAGCCCTGAATGCTTTTTCAAATCATACCACAATGAAAAATCAGGATATTCGCGTTCCATTTTATACTGAGCTTTTAACTTCGTAATATTGTCTTGTTGTGAATGTAATCCAGTTCTTGTTGGTAATATAAAAGATAGTCCTTTTATATCATGGTAAATTTGTGGCCAAGGAGTAATTAGTGTAATATTACTTGGACACAAATATTTAAGAACTGGACGTACGTAAAGACAGTCACCAAGCCCATACATAGTTTTAATCCGGATCATGATTCACAATCCTTGCAAGAATGACAATCGGCCATACAAGTATTAATACCAAATTTAATACAAAGATGTTTCTGGATCATTCCGCCACAAACTTTTGTCCATGTTGAATTGCGAAACTTACACTTTTTCATAATTGGATGGAAAACAAATGGGTCACCTTGATCCCTGATATAACCAGAAATAGCCTTTGGGGGATTTCCTCTTTTCGGAAAGAGGAGATCCCCATTGGCACCAATTCTGGCTTGTGGAAATAGCTCACTTGTTGTCATTGGTTAATTGCTCGTAAGTCGTTTTCGACATGGCAATCATACCAGTGAGTCTACGACGCGACTTGACCACTTTTCCAAGAGACGATGTTGCAAGGATAGTTATTTTGTCCCGACTTGTTATCATACAAGTAGGAACGGCTTCCGCCATTACTATAATACCATTTTCAATTGTAGCTTCGCAAAGCTCAATTGAAGGAGACAAATCCAATGAAGAAGTTTTTGGGTGTTTGATTTCGTATCGAGTAACAAGATCGTCATAAACTTTCTTTGGTACAACGCGAGCGCAAGCGATATTGCGCAATTCGGTCGTTTCAATACCTAGCTTAATGTACTTAACTTCGATAGGTTCATCTTGGCCAATTTCAACGTAGCCACCAGCTTCTACGAGCGCAAGTTGTTCCGTTGTGTTGCGTCCGATAAAAGGTTGGATACAACCTGTAATAAAGATCAATCCAATAATAAGTACAAATTTCGGAAGATCCTGAACACCAGCAAGTGTCTCTTTGTCAAGACCTTGGACACCTGGAGTTCGGTACACTTCTGTTTTCTGTGAACCAGAGAAGACGAAACCTAATACAGCTTTGATAATCCAGTAGATTGCTTCCCACATGGTAATCTCCTTTGAATTTGTGGGTGCGGATGTTGACATCCGCACCCAACAGGACTACAGTTTTGGCACATCCACGGGCGTTGCAGTCGTAACATCCGCGTCCCTAATGGCAGCAGCTTTCACGATGCCACGAGACTGAATGTAGGCGACCTTGGTCATGGTCTCCTTGGTAATACCAAGGATGGCCATGATTCCACCGAAGATCGTGAGAAGAATCACAAACCATGCCTTATTCTTCAACGAATCGGGCATAGCATTGAGACCTTCCATAATCGTCGGTAGTACACCGAGGACTGTACCAAGAATTGTTAGGATTCGACTCGACTTGGCCGAATCCTGTGCCACTTGGTATTCGCTAGTTTCTGTGCCGTTTCCAAGCGCACGACTAGCAACCGTCTGTTGCTCTTCCGCCATTGTACTGACCTCCTACGTAATTTATCGCTCTCCAGAGCGATTAAGCTTCGGTATCTTCCTCACACCACAATCGACCACCTTCTACTTCTTCCCATTCGATATCTTCATCACCGACTAAAACACCGCTACCACCAACAGGTTTACAAGCCTTGATAACATCTCCTTCAACGTAACTAGGAGTTATCTTTTCTGTGATATTATCTTCACCGGTTTTAATAGCTGTCCGCGTACTCGCACCTGTGTATGTGTAGGAAACACCATTACGTGTTTCACCGTCGAAAGGTGTTCGTCTTAATAGATAAGGTTTAGCTATATTGATAGCTTCCGACCCTTCTTCTTGAATTGATTCAATCCAAGTATGACAAACGAGATAATCATTAGATTCTGAAACAACTTTGAATTTAGGTAAACCAGTTTCAACTAACCTATTGATATAAGCTTTATTAAGATGTTGTGTAAATTCGACTTTATCGCCGACAGAGTATTTAGTATCAGGGTCAAGTGAACGTGCACCAATGATTTGTTCTGTTTCTATTTTATTTTCAAAACCATATTTATAAACATCCACATCATATAAGGTTTTTCCTGTTTCGACATCATCAACGGATTCTGGATAAACGTTTGTGACAATAGCACCCAACTGATTAGGGTCAGTAAGTTTATTTGATGCTGTTTGTATACTAAAATCTTCTTCTTCTTCATATGCAGTAGGGTCGTACGAAACAAGTCCATCATCCTCGTCGTCTAACCAAAAATCAGGATCAGCAACAACAGTACCAGCTTTTATAGGTGTACAAACATCCATATTAATAAGTTTGCTGTCTGAATCGTATGACCATTCCTCAACTAAACATTTGACAGACGCAATACCAAGTGGTGATGTAGTTGGGAAGCTTAAAGTTAAACAATCAAAAAGTTCTAATTTCAAACCTTTAAGGAAACTTGTAAATTTCAACTTTTTCCATGAATTAGAACAACGATTACCCCAAAATACCAAACTCTTACGAACATAAGCGGCAGTATTATAAATAAAGAAATCCCACTCTGTTTCACGGATACCGTATTGGGCTGTATTATTTTTATAAACTAATACTCTTTCTTTATTTAAATAATCTTGTCTAAATTTAGCTGTAATCTTAGTATAAATTTCATCACTATCAGTAAAATGAACATTCATTGATTTGAATTGTATTAATGCTGTATCCCATGTTTCGACCGCAGACGGATCTTCACTTAGGTACTTTAAATACACAATATTATTATAAATAGTCAAACCACAGCGAGCTTGCCAAGCTATCTGTTGACAAAGTTGAAGAGCTTTCGTTTGATTGAATAATGCAAAACTAGAAGGATAGTCTGCTATTTTAGCTTTGACGGCAGCAAAAGACGCTTCGTCAATGGTCAATGTTGTAAAAGTTTCAATAATCCATTCAATAATATCGGCGGTATTTGGTCCAATTGGAGAACTCATTGTAACATAAATATCGTCTTGCCAACCTTCACCAACATACTCTGATAATGGTCTATCAAGTGTTATTGTTGTCATGGCAATACCATTAACGTTCATTGATGAATTTTTAGTGTAATAACTCGATGGTACTTTACAAAGCTTTTTACTTGTTGTCTTAGTTGTGTATGCCCCTGTCGCCGGATCAAAGTAATAGTCAACAATATCCCTGTAAGCATAAACAGATTTAATAGTTGTTCCAGGAATACGATTTACAATATAAATTGGCTCTGTGACTTCAATAAATGTAGCGCCAACTGGTATATCCCAAACTTCAGTCTGCCAAATACCACTTGACCATTCCGGCCAATCATTACAGTATTTAGGAGCACATTCAAGAGCAGTAGTTCCACTTCCGACTAATAAAGCGAACGGACCTATATCTTCGTCAGAATAATTGGGTACACTACGTGTAAATGGCTCTTTAAATAAACATTTCTCACCAATTTGGTCAATACAATAATTTGCAAAATACCCGTCTGTACCACCGTAGAAGAGTACCCACTGATCTTTTAATCGGACATCTGTTTCAATCCAAACTACACTGTAATTTTCATAATCTTCATCTTCAGTATCACGGTAACAGTTTGCACCATCTAAATCAGTTTCTTTATTATACGCACTGAAAATGAATTTATTGGGATCAGACAGACTGAAACCACCAGCAAATTTAACATTATCAATCATAACATCAATACTGCCACTAGAGAATTTAGAAGCATCTTGGACAGTTACCGACGTTGACTTCATTTGTATTGATACATGTCCGCGTTCATGTAAATCATCTTGGAAATGTATTGGTTGTGTTGTCTGTGTCTCACCTGCTTCATGTAATCTTGGACAAGGGACAAGAACACAATTGCCGAAAACAATAGGCGGGAATATACCTTCCATTTCTTCTCGAATAGGACTAATACTATTTGGTGTTATCCAATCATCGGGATCTGGTAATTCATCACCAACATTGTTATCATCAAAGGAATTAATTATATCGAAGCTTATAAGACGTTCACTCTCGCTCCAATTGATCGGTGTCGAGATTTTACCAAGGAAAAGACCAAATAGATCTGTCTCACTTAAATTTGGATAATAATGGTAAATTTGAACTACTACACCTTCTAGAATAATTTGGTTCATCAAATCATAGAAATGTTTATCAGCGTCGTCAAGTGTTACACTAAGTCCACCTATGGCTCCGTAACTATTTTGGTATTTTACAAGACTTAAATTATTTACTGTTCGTATCTTTCCTAAAACATCAATACTACCAATTGTCAGTGCCCTATCCGCATAATACTGTGAGCCAGTAGACCAATCAATACGAATAACCATGATTGGTTCTGTACCTAATTTTTGGCACAATAGAGTGTCTAAACTAAGAGTTGGAGTTCTAGCCAATGAGCACCCCCTCAAACTCCAAGATTACTGTATTAGCTTCTTTCCTTCTTGAATTAATACCACGCCCAGGACCAGTTGTCAAAATTTCAACTGGATTAGTAATAATTATACCACGCCAAACTTGACTAGTGACATCCGTATATTTTACAAGAGACCCCGCAGCATCTGCACAAAAAGCTAAAAGTTCTAACGCATTTGTACGTGTCAAATCATCAAATTGTAATCTGTGTTTTTTCAGGGGTGGTGTTTTCTTATAACCAATTGTTGACCCGTCCTGTGCCTTATAAAAGATGGATTGTGTATTTAAAATAAGATTATCACCTAGTAATGGATTTTTCAACCAAATTGAATATGTTAATGTATCATATGGTGCTTGTAAAAGAATCATATTAACTCCCCTTCAAATTTGAATCTAATTTCATAACTACAATCGTCGTCTTTCGTTTGGATAATTTCATTTGGTTCTGAAGCTATATGTCCACGCCAAATTCTATTCTCCCAATCCACAAGTTTAATTTCATCACCAGCCGCAGCTTCTACAAGCTCCATAAAATCGTCACGTTGGGCTTTTGTCAAAGCTTTAAATTCCAATTCTAAATATTGAAATATCGGCCATGTAACATCTCGGAAAGTGACTTGTTCTCCACCACGAGTTAATCTTGATACAGAACTAGAATCTTGAATTTGTTTATTACCAAATTCTGGATTACGAAGTGTCACTGTATGTGTCGGTGACGTATATGGATATGATAACGTTGTATTGGTATTTATTCCAATAAGTGGATCAGGAATATAGATTTCAGTACAACCACCTAATGAGCCAATCCAGACAAACTCATTAAATGTTAATGTCTCTGTGACTGTACGTGGTTGGTCTGTTGAGACTCTTTCAACAAGTGTCAAACTCTCTCGGACAGGACAATCAACTTCTACTTTTTCTATTAATGAAAGTGTCTCAGAAAGCTCTTCTGTCCAAGTAAAATTCTCATTGAATACAAGCGTGTCGGACACATGATAAATAACTTCCTCAACAAGAGTTTCAGTAATAGTTATTGCTTCTAAGAAATTAACTGAAACAGTTATATCTACGTCGGTGAGAACATTTTCTTCAAGAATAAGTTCTTCTTCATAAGCTTCTTCATCGACAGTTGGTAATTTTATTTTTGTAAAATGACTATTGGGTTTGAAATTAAACGCCCAGTCGGCACACCGACTTGCACGGCGTCTCCGTTTCAGTAAATAGCTCAACGACGTGTCTCCTACTACTCTTCAAAGACCATTCTACATTTGACATTTACTGTCGCACCTGCCGTGACACAAATACCCAAACGTTCACCACCAAGAACAACAATCTCACCACCAGGAGGAGCTTGCCAAAGGAAACCTCCGCCCTGAGGATGGACTTGTTCACCAATAACCTCGTCGCCAGTTGTTGGTTCCACTGTAGCAGTATGTTGAGCAGTTGTTTGCAATGTTTCATTGTCACCCGTGTTCATCTTCTTTGGCGTCAATGCAGACATAGTACCAGCTGACGATTGTCGATGCACTTGGACGTGAACAGGAGCTGCTGTTGCACTTATACCGGCAAAGCTAATTGAAATCTCTTTAATAAGTACACGCTGATTAGCAGCTGCGACAAGCTGCAAAAGCGTCTTTTTGGATGTCCCAGACGCAATTTTATCTGTTTGCGCAACAGCTCGAATGCCTGCCATTTCTTGCTCCTTTGAAATTGTCCTATCTTATACTAACCCGAAAAATGGATTTTGTCGAACTTGGGGAAGAAGCTCTTTCGAGCTTCTTCCCCGTTAATTCACAGCCCACTCAAGAAAGTGTCAGCACCCTCTTTAATTCCCCAAAGAACGATGACACTCGCTTGTTTCTGTTCCAATTTGAGTGGAATGTCAACCGAGACAGTTCCAACGCTATCAAGGAAACCAATTGCTAACGTCCCGACGATTTTGACTTCAGCAGGTAGTTTATCGCCTAGTCCAGTTAGCAAAGCTTTCCAAGCACTTCCTGCGATGTCAACTTTACCTTCCAAGAGCTGAACCATCACATCAGCCCATTGTGAAAGTGCAGTTGCTGCATCCTTTACAGCTTTCGGGTGTTCTTTCGCCACATTCGTTAGCAACGTCTTAACACCCAATGACGTTGCTTTCTTGGCCGCATCCGCGTTGTCAATAATCGCGGTACATGCCTTTGTAATTACAGCATCCGTTTTCTGTTTCTGGTCTTGGGTACAGCCAACCAGAAAGAGAAGTGGTACGACGCACAGTAACTTTCTCACAGTCTCCTTTCTACACGCTCAGCGTGTACGTGATCTTGAGAGAATCACCGTCGTTAAGAGCCAAGGCCGTTCCGAATGCGACTGCGTTCCAAAGCGTACCAGTCGTGCCACCCTTGGTGTTATTCGACGTTATGAAGATACCCTTGATCGTGATGCTGTCAGTGTCAATACTGAAAACAGCCTGTGTCGAGTTGGTAACAGCTTGTCCAGCTGCTGCATCAGCCAACCATTCTTGACGATTGGCTTCAGTGTAATCTTCATTTTCAATCCAGCCAGCGTGACTGGCCATTGTGTCACCAGCTGCGAAAGCTGTGAAAGACGCATTGTCCACAAGACCAATGTACCAGTTTGAGATTTGCGTTCCAGCGTTGAACATAATGTCCAACAACGCATTTTTACCGACATTCGTAATGAGATTCTTACCCTCACGAATGTCGATAACTTTTCCGTTGCGGATATGTTCAACCCTGTACCGACCAACCAACTTCGGGCCATGATCAACTTCTGCACCAACTTTCTCAACGACCTTGAGCTTGTCCATCTTTCTTCTCCTTACAGTGGCGGGAGTGTTCCGCGCCTAAGTTCACGTCGGAGCGCTAGACCAATGTCCCGCGCTGTAACAGTTGCGTTCTTACCACCTTCGACTGAAACATTGATGTCACCAAAAGTATGGTTACTAACATAACCACCACTTGCCATATGTCTGGCACCACCATTGTTCATAGCAACCAATTGACTATAGAATCGACGTGTCGCACCAGCATTAACAACAAATTCACCTGGTGAAAGCATTGCTGGAATCGTGTCAAGACCACGAGCAAAGCCACCAAAGGCGTAACCTTCTGGTGCTGTTGGAGGTGTCATTCCCATATTATTTACGGCGTCTCTATATCGTTGATGTTCTTGGATCATTCTATCAACCATTTGTTCAGTTAGTTTAATTTGTGTCGCATTATTAGATTGGACGGTATTTGTCATGTCCGAATATGTTTGCGCATGAACAGTTTTCAACGCTTCCAACTCTTTTTCATTGGCTTTCATAGTTTCATATTGTCCCAGAGCTTGACGTGCTTCTATACCAGCTTGTGTGGACAATAAACCAATTTCAGTATATTTTGTTTTCGGTAAAGCTTCACCCATTTTTTCAAAAATTTTTGAACCGGCGTCCAGTAAGGGTAAAACTGTTTGTAGCGCGGACATCCGTGATTTGATATTATCTGATTTAAGTGCTGTTAAGTTACCTGCTAAACTATCAAAAATCGGTGCTTTTTCACGCGAAATAAGACTAACAGGTGCTAGTTCATTCATTTTCTCTATTGCCGCAACAACATTTACAACTTGTTTGTTAAAAGTATCGGCAGTAGTTAAATTTTTATTTGTTACTTTTTCAATTTGTTTTGACCGTTCCTCTCTCTCTTTTTCAGCTTTGGCACGTTCGTCATCAACAGCTTTTATTTGCTCTTTCAAATCAAGTTCACGTTGGAGAATTTGTTCTTTCTCCAACAATTTCATTGTAATTTCAAGTTCATTACCAAAATTAATACCAGTACCACCAAGAGCACCATCTATCTCTTGTCGAAGTCTCTTGTATTCTTCTAACTTCTTGACTTTTTGTTCTTGCGTGTCTTTATCTTTAAACTCAATCTTCAGTGCGTCAGTAAATAATTCTTTCGTTTTCTTTTTACTAGCTTCTAGAGCTTGAACTTCAAGTTCACGTTGTGCCGCGCGTTCTTTAACGATTAAAGACATTTCGCGTTCAGCCGCAAGAATACCTTCTTCAATCTCACGTTGTCGTTCAAGAATTTTAACTTCTTGGTCTTTAAGTTTTGCTTTAGGGTCACCTTCTATTAATTTAGCTTTCTGTGCTTCAAGATTAGCGAGTTCCTGTTGCGTTGCTTTGAACTGTTCTTTTAAATCTTTATACGAATCAACATTGCGTGGTGTATTCTTACTAAATTTCAACATATCATCGAGACGTTCTGCTTGACTTGCTATTTTCTTTTTGGTTTGCTCAATATCTTTCTCGACATCAGCAAGTTCTTTAGCGTACTCCTTAGAACCTTTGATATTGTTCTTTTGCGCGCGATCTGCAAGAGTTAATGCTTCTTCAAGCATAGCCCGAGCATCACGGAAAGCTTCATTGGCTAACTCAACAGAACCAACTGTCATTAATTTCTTTGCTTCTTCGAATAATTGTTTAGCACTTGTGAAACGACTTTCTGCTCTAACGTATTCTGACTGTGCTTTCTGTGGATTTGAAAGATCCTCAATGGAATCTTCGAACATATTATCATTGCGTTTCTTTACAAAGTTACGGCTATATTTTTCGCTATCTCTAGCTATTTGATTTAATTGAGTAATTTCTGATTTTAATTCTTTGATATGTTCAGTGATTGCATCCACAAATGCATCTGTGGAATCTTTAATAGAATCATTAACTTCTTTAAATTTATCTTGAGCATGTTCCGCCATTTCAGTGAGTTTAGCTCGCGTATCCGCCATTTTTTGGAAAATAGGAGTGAAACTATCATTAAGACTTTTCTGTACACTCTCACCAAGTTTTTGATATTTCTCTTTAATAGCATTATTAGAAGTTGACATTGTTGATTCAACACTCGTTATAGTCATTTTTAAATCTTCAAAAACATTTGTTGCGGACATAAGATCATAAACAAGTTTTCCTATCGTTACAATAAGTAAATTGGTTGGAGTTATAAATCGCGCGAATAAACCAGTAATACCACTTAAACCAATTGATGTAAGTTTCATTGCACCATTATATAACGTCCACGCTATAGCACCTGATATAAGAGCTTTTGACGTAATCTCAACAAAATTAGCTAAACCCCCAATTGTCTTGGAAACATACGCAATAGCATTAACAACTTTTGTACCAAATCCTTCAAGGAATAGATTTTTAATCTTTTGGAATTCTTGTGTTAAGAGTTTGCCAGAGCTTTCAAAAGCAATCTTTGTTGCACCAGCATAGGAAACATTAGCTTTTTCAAATTTCTTAAGTGTTTCTTCGTAATCGAGAGCGTTGTCACCAGTTAAGAGTGCTCCAGCCAAGATTGAACGTATATTTTTCAGATCATCTGATAATTCTTCAAGACCACCCTTAGCAACAACATCATTCAATTTAGAGAGAACACCAGTGAATCCAAATGTTTGTATTGCCGCTTGACCAGATGCAACACCCCATTCTTGTATTGTCTCTTTCAAAGCTTTAGAAGGTTTCATCAAAGAAACAAAAATGTTTCTAAGATACGTCATAGCATTGTTTGGTGTCACACCTTGTTGTGTCATAACAGCCAATGCAGCATTGACTTCATTCATGGACACGCCAAGTTTTGACGAAACAGCATATACAGTACCAATACTATTAGCAATATCATCCGCACGTACACGACCCAAGTCAATAAGCTTAAAGAAGCTCGCTGCAACTTGGTTCGTCTGGTTTGTAGTTAGATTATAGGCATTCAAACCGGACGATAGCAAATTGACAGCATTCTGTGTACTTGTGACAGTCACAGCAGCAAAAGTCATTGCATCTGACATAAAACGTGTTGCTTCTGTACCTTTAGCGATTTGATTGGACAAAGTTTCATACAAACCAGCCGTCACATCAAGTGTATCAACACCAAAGGCATTTGAAAGACCAATTATTTCTTTACTCCAACCCTCCATTGTTAATTGATTTTCTTGTGACAACGTACGGATTTCACTAATTTTAATTTGGAAAGTTGTTGCTGTGTTAATGGATTCCTGCATAGCACCAGTTATACGCATGAAAACCTGTGAAATAATAATACCAGTCGTAATAGCTGCTGCTTGGTTAAAAACTTTGTCAAAACGAGATGGAGCATTCTCCATCCGGTATATTTCCATGTCACGTTTCTGTTGGAGCAAAGCTTGTCTATCTGCTGCTTGTTTTTTGGCCCAAGCGACTTTACCTTCTAAAATCCATCTTTCATAAGCTTGTTTTTCCTCGGCCATTTTCCGTTGCCAAGCGACCTTACCTTCAAGCAACCATCTTTCGTAAGCTTGCTTTTCCATTCCTGTCTTTTTAGCCCAAGCGGCTTTACCATCAGCAATCCATTTTTCATAGGATTGTTTTTCCATTGCTATTTTCTTGGCCCAAGCAGCTTGACCTTCCATCGACCACATTTCCAAATCACGTTTTTGCATAACAGCAGATTGGGACAAACCGACACCACCAAGACCACGAACACTCGAAATATTAAATTCTTTGGAGGCTGAAGTCATTTGACCAAGTGAATTACGTAGTCTTCCAGCTTTATCAAAAGCTAAAAGTGCATCTGTGGTTTTCTTCATCTGAACTTCAACTTCACGACTATCAGCTGTTATCGCTTTAAATGTCGCACTAATAAGTTGACCTTTCTTCGTTAAATTAACAGACTCCAACGCTACTGCTTGAATACCTTTATTTAACTTATTAAACATTTCAATAAGAACTTGTTCACCGCGTTTCGTATCGGTGAGGTCAAACCCAAGTTTCATTTTGCCTTCTTCATTAGCCACGCGTCGTGAACCTCCCATTAGCGTTCAAGTCGAAAAATGACATTATGACGAAATCCTTGAGTTTAGGTAATTTCGTCGGGGCAATTGTTTTCATATACGTGACAAAAGCTTTTTTACCTTCTTCAAGACTTTGCCAAGGTGTAGGCAACTGACCACCTGGATAGTTGTGAGCAAAAAAGTCATTCCACCAATAGTAAAATAGTTGTGGTTCAATTTCAAAGAAGACACCACGTTCTTGTGTCTCAAACCGAAAGAGCATTTGTCTATCGCCCATAGAACCAGTCGCAGGGCTTTTATTGGGTTTCGTTTGTGCACCACCAATAGGAACAGAAATTCGTAAAAATCGACCAAGTGGAAGAAATGTACCACGGGCTTGACCAGTATCAACAGGAACACGCACGACAGCTGCGCGAACAAAAGCTCGCGCAGCTTGTCGTGCCTGTGTCGACAAAGAAGCCAATAGTGCTCTATTGAACTTTTTAGAGTCCCATTTGAAAACAGGTAATGAAGCCGTGATACTAAACAAGACCTAAACCAATCCTTTCATCTTCTTCTTTCTCACGCCCTTGTTCAAAGGCTATGAGCATTGCTTGCGTCCAAAAATCCATGTCATCCCATTCTTCCTTGACACCTGGCGGTTTGATCTTAAAACGTTCACAAGCCCGCCAAATGACATAGATAAGAGTCCTCCCATCTGGGATGATTAAGCTTCCTTCTCTTGGTTTACCATGTTGAAAAAACGGGCACGCGCTTCTTTGATCCGTTCTTCGTTGAGACCATTTGCAGTTGTAGCCGCAACAAAGATTCGACCAACCTCTGCTCCAGTGAGACCAGCGTCCTTCAGTTCCTTCTCAATATTTTCCCATGAGGAAGGATCGTTAGCTTTCACAGTTTCCCACTCAAGAGCAGGTGTTGCTTCGAGAGATTTCATAATCATCCAACTGAAACGTTTGAGAGCGTACGCTTGTTGCGCTTTTTTGTACGTGGGATCAGTCGGATCAGCTGTGGGTACTTTTTCACCGCGCCGAGTAATCATAGGAGGAACTGGTTCCTTGACCAATTGCTCAAACTCGGTATAGTCAAGAATAGCTTGACATTTGAAAACTAAATCTCCATTTTCACGAGGAAGGACTACTGTTTCGATTGCCGGTCCTTCAAGTTTCTTTCCGTTCAGCTTCATTTTACTTCTCCTTGAACAATGTATTTGGGGTGCTCCGAAGAGCACCCCAAGGGTTTAAGCGGCCAAGTACCTCTGACGTTCCACCGTCAGCTGCGTAAGCTTGACCTCGTTGTCTGCGTGTGCGACCGACCACGTAGCCACCACAGTGATAGCTAGTGCGGACGTAAAATCGAGAGCAACTTCAGCCGTGCCAGTGCGCGTGAGAGTCCACGACGCAGGAGCCGCAAGGTCACTGACCAACTTCGTGACCAACGCCGCAGCAGTGCTAACGGCGAAGATCTCAGCTTCAATGAGAAATTCGTCGTTATCTGCTACGTCTTCAGCACCAATCGAAGCAATTGTCGTGGAACCAATCTTAAGAGCCAGTGCCAACGTGTCAGTGCTGTTGTTATCAACAACAATACCACGCGCACGAATCTTAAGACGGTCACCCGCAACAATCGTGTTGGCAGGCATCGTGTACGAAACGTCGAAAGCCGTCGCGACAACAGTGTTCTCGACTTCGCTCGACGCCGCTGTATTCGCATACAGCAAACCTGCCGCTGCTTTCTGAATCTCCAACAACTCAGAAAGCATACGTTGCCAATCGAAAGCATCCGGACCAGTCGTCTCAACTGGAGTCGTACCTCTCGTTTCGGATGCACCACGCCACAAACTCGATGGGAAGCTCATTCATTCCTCTTTCTAGGTCTGAGCGGACCTGGTAATGGTGGCCTCGGTCGCATTGCACTTGCCGGAGCACTGAATGGTTCCGGCCTTGGTGTCATGTGACAGCTTTTCGTAGCGGAAATCCGGTAGAATGATCTGCTCAATCATGTCCGTACTGCAGAGCGGATCGTACCAAATTTCAATGTCCAGTGCGAAAGGCGCACACTGATCAGAGTCGGAAGAAGTCCAGGAAGCAGCACCACCGCGCTTCTTGAGAGCATCTTCAGGCGTAATCAACGTGGTCGTTTCGCCTTTGAGGAACTCCCACAACAGGTCGAGCCGAACATCCATTGGCTCTTGCTGTCCGTTTCGGACCGTGTCAAGAACACCACGATCACGAACGTACTCACGCACCACCGTCTCGTCGAAAGTTACAGTACCTTCTCCAATCTTGATGTCCAACGAATTGGCTGGAGAAGTACCATCGACGAGGCGAACGATTGCGTTTTTCAGATCAAACTGTGCCATCGCCAGAAGCGAAGCACAAGAGATCAACTTCATCGCTTGCCTCCTAACCATTCAGGTTAGCGTGGTAATGGCCTTCGACTGTACTCTGCAACAATTGCGTTGTAGCGTCGATTTGGCCGAAATGACTAACAACTAACTTCGCCTTGTCATCAGTTATTAGCTGAAGACAAGTAATGAACGACTGATCATCGTCCACCCCATTTCCTAATTTGAAAATGGGTATCTCAGCTACAAACCACTTACAAACTAATCCTTCATTTGTAAGGAATCTGTAGTTGTTCTTCCCGTTTTTTGCCGAAGAAATTACGATGTTGACTTCAACCGTAACTCCCCATTCGTCTTTTGACCGCCCCGAGAAGTTTGGGCCGTCAATACGAAGTTCCAGCCAGTCCTCTGGGTGTCCCTGTTTTGCAGGGGCACTTTCGATGTAAAGTGGTAATGCGGCAATAACCGCTTGGTCATCGAAATGTTTAGCTATTGAAGCAAAGATCCAACGTGCCCAATTCTTATTCATACAGAAGTCTCCACAGTTTCGACCAAAGTTAAAGTTTCAGAACTAACGCCTTGTTCCCAATAGTCAAGAACAGTAGATTCCAATTCTTCAACAGGAGCTAAATGGTCAATAGTATCAAACGTTTCGTTAACTCTTTGACCTTTAAGCTCTTCAACAATGAAAATGAAACTTCGTCCTTGTTCGAACTGTTCGATATTCTTTATAGCATAACGACGGTGATCGACAATAAAACTATCATCTAAACTTTGTGCATAGTCTGTTGGTAGATCCCTTGCGTCCACGATAATTCCACGTTGTGTTTTATCATAGAAACCACCGTAAGTGAAATTCTTGTTAGCAGCAATGAATGAAAGATCATACTGGAATTTACGAAGTAGATCAGCAGTTAGGACAGGAGCTTTCTTGATTTTCCATTTAGTTTCAGTAAATGTGACATCACCTGTTTCAGCATCTTGTGTAGCCGTCCCACGAATATACAAATCAACGGGTTGTCCAAAATTCCGTTTCAGTGTATAGATGCTATCTTCAATAAAGCGATTCGCTCTGTTCATTTATTTCCCCATTATTTTTGACCAGAGAGCACTAATGGCCAAACCTACAGTAGATGTAATTAGAAGACCAATGATCCAACTTCGTTGTGTTTCCTTCTGTTCTAATCTGTCAACACGAATAATTAGTCCTCGACTTGGGTCTGACGGTGCATTCAACGTTGCATCCAGTGCATCAACTTTTGTTTTAATTCCTGGCAACAAAGCCATATTGTCACGAATTTCATTAAGCATTTCTTCGTGCAAACGACACCGTACACCTTGTTGCTGTGCCAATTCAGCTTGAACTTGTGCAAGTTTAGCTTCTAATTCTCGTTCGCGCTCAGTCATTGCACCCTCCAATTCAGTGGGGAGAGGCTCTTGCGAGCCCCTCCCCAAGAGTGACTAACCCAACATCACCTGACCGAGCAGGCTGTCCAGCACGGCGATACCACACAACATATCAACCGTGACCATCAAGCCTTGTTTGTTCGGGTCGTAAGCCCACACAACTCGAACAGCCAGTCCCTTGTAGTTGGCAACCGCGCCAACCGCGCCAGAACCGGCACGAGGAACCGCCATCGGGCGCACAACCAGCGACATCGCGTTGCGCACGAAAGCGAAGTTGTACGTGCCGTTGGGTCCAATGAACACGGTCGCAGCATCAGCGAGGTTCGCGTCCAAAGGCCGATCCAGAAGGATCTTGCTATTGGTCGTGTCCACGTCGATGACCGTGTACACCGTACCAGCAGCCGCAAACTGTACGAACTGCCCAACCTGCGGCAGCGCCGTAAAGTTATTGACTGCAATGTACTCTTCCCAACCAGCTTCGTAGCCAGTTGCCGCGTAACCGTTGGTAACACCACCGGCACCAGCTACGCTCTGGTTCACCGCGCCCGGATCGTAAATCGTGATCACAGCGGAGTGAACGACTGCAGCTTTCAGAGCAGGCAAGAACGTGATCGAAGTCGGAGTCGAACCACCGACCGTGCTGACCACTCGATGTGGAATCAAGTCGCCAGCGACTTTGAACCACGTCCCTGCAGCGATGGCAGCCGTGAGACCATTGACCGTCATGGTCGCAGTACCAGCAGCGTAACCACCGGAATTGTTCACAGCACCCGTAACGGTGTCACTGGACCCCGTCACGCTGCACACGTTCTGGCACATGTACATGTTGAAACCAAGACGACGGCCGAGAGACGCCTCTCGAAGAGCCGTGCCCTGATCGCCCACCTTCTCGGCATTCGTGAAGATGTCGAGATTCAGGAGCGCAGTTTCATCCTTGGACGACAGAATGAGATTGCGACCAGCAGGAGGGCACTTGTCATCATTCATCTTCTGGCGAGTCGCCAGAATTGACGCAACCGACGCGTCAACACCGAGCGAACCAGGCTGATACTGGTCCGTGCGGAGGAACCGAGGAGCTTGGGCCAGAACCATCTTATCCACATGCCGAGCGATGGCGAGCACCGCGGGCTGCAGATACATGGCGACCAAGTCCTTGAACGAAAGCGCCTGTTCACGATCACGGATCAAGAACGTGACGTGAACGTGCTGGTTCAGTTTGACAGGGATGTTCGTGGACGACGCGTCCTGAACCGTAACATCCGTGTTCATGCCCTTACGCTTGGCCGTGAACTCACCAGGCTTTCGCGTATTGACAATATCGCCAGACTGCGCGAAGAGATTCTCGAAATCACGGTGGACCAGATTGGCGACCACCATGTTTTCTTCGAGAATGGCCACTGATTCATTCGCCCAATGCTCCGGTACGAATGCATCATTGTTATTGATTGCCGCGATCATACTCATCGTCGGCAACAGAGAAAACTTAAACATTTCCTTTCCTCCGGCCGTTAGGCCACTCAGATCTTGCCAGCTTCCTTGAGCTTTTGTCGTTTGGCAATGTAAGCATCAGTGTTAGTCGGTATCTCGCCGACAGGACCACCGGCTCCATTGCCTGCTCCCACCCCACCAGTTCCAGTACCTTTAAAGAAGTTACCGAACCTGTTGGGTAATTCCTTCATGCGCTTAAGCGCATCCTTCACCGAGAGTTTAAGGCGAACGGGTTTATTATCTTTGTCAACGTCATCAAAGTTAACCCGTACAACCTTTCGTCCCGTGGCCTTCGCATCCTCGCCAAGTTCATCAGCGAGTTCAGTATCCGGTCTCAAGAATTTCGTGAGTTGGCCAGGAACCAGTTCTTCGGCAAGGGCTGACTCCCTTTGCAACTCAACGTCAATCATGAGATCCGAATGAGCTTTCTGTGCGGTATCACGTTCCTTTGTAAGCGTTTCAACGACTTTTTTGTGATCCGCAATGAGTTTTTGTGCACGTTCATCTGACAACTGCTTCTCCGTCTTGAACTGAGCTTCCAGTTCATCAGCACGTTTGGAAGCAGCGTCACGTTCTTCTTGCGTAAGACGCATATCTTCGGAAAGTTTACGATTCTGTTCGGCAGACTTTTTAAGTTCTGCTTCATGGGCTTTCCGCATTCGGCCCATGTCAGAATCCGTAAATTTCTTTTCTCCCCGCGCTTTCGTGGCATCAGCATCCGCTGCAGCTTTATCAGCAGCCGCTTTATCAGCAGCAGCTTTAGCAGCAGCATCATCCTCACCTTCCATACTCAACATCGACAGCATTGGGATCAACGACCAGTTGTACTTCATTTGTGTCTCCTTCCTCGTTTAAGGCACGAGTAGCCTTGTTACACCTTCAACACCGAAATCTCACGCGGATCTCGGAAGAATGGAGCGAGGAATTGCCACGCTTGTGCGCAAATTCCAACTTTAAGGTGCATCGGCACCACACTCCTGTCGAAGATGGTCCTGACACCGCCATACCATTGTGATGTGGCGGCCAGATTGTTAGTCTCCTTCTCAGGGTCGAAACCATCTAGAAGAGCTAATGCTTGTTCACAAACAGCGTACTTAACATCCAATGGTACATTGTCAGTATCGCAAGTACCAATGAGTGTTGCTTCACCGGTTTCATCTGATCTTGTACGTGGAAATTCATGTTCTTGTGTGTCGTCTGATTTCTCACCAATATAAAGTAAGGTATCAATAGCTGTAGAAGCTTGAACAAGAGCTTTTTCACGTTCAGAAACCAACGCATTATCCCAAGCATCTGTGTTAAGACGCCCTGCAAAATAAGTAGCAGCATCAACTGCTGAGACGTAAGAAGTTTTACTAATCATTTAGCGTCTCCACGTTGCTTGGTGGTATCTTTGATACCAGAACTATCAGTTATAGAAGCTTTCCGCTCTGTAGACCCATTATTCGGATCCTCTTCTAAATCATCAACACCACGACTTCCTGGATTTTTAAGCGCTCCTTCAGCCATCTGCGCCATTTGAATGCGAGCAATACGTTCTGCATGATCTTTCTTCGCTTTTTCGACCTCACCAGGAGGATAACCACGTGCCAATGACGCTGTTTCATTGCCAACTAACCCATTTTCAAGGTCTTTGGCAATTTCTTCAGCATCAGAGGTCATTGTACTAGCTGAATCAATCTCATTATTGATCGTATTGATCGTTGCAGCATCAACTTTACCACTCAAAAGGACCAGAGCAACCTGTTTTCCAATTTCTTTTTGGAAAGTCGGAGACGGAATAGCGGTTTTCAGCTCATTCGTCTCTTTAGCTTCTTTACGTCGCTCTTCGTCAGTCTTAAGACTATAGGTTTTCGGATAAGAAACCGTAACTTGTTCTTCTTGACCTTCATAAAGTGACCAGATAGCTGCAATTTGTCTCTCACCATGTTCAAGTTCGAGTCCAATATTATGTAAACCGCTTTCCAAGCCTTGTTTTGTAGCTTGAACAGCAAGGTCCACGCTACCAGCTGTCATGTTAGACAGTGTTAAACTAAGAATCTCTTGAATTTCTTCTTTCAATTGTGCTTGCTTCTTCATCGACGCCATAAGAGGCTCTGAAGAAGGATGAATAAAGCCAGGTCTATCGGTGTCCTTCGGGTATCTACGACCGGAAGTGACACCAACTTTTACTTCTTTCTGAGCTGTTTCACTATAAGGCTGGGATTTCGTTGTTGTAGGTGACGCCGGATCAATGTATGTTCGTGAAGAAGGAACAACTCCTGTCTTCAACGGCCCTTCTTCTGAACGGATATCATACTGTTCCGTATAGAATGGGAAGTTGCTTTTCAAAGCATAAGCCATGTCACTGCTACCAAGATTTAAAAGAGCGACTTGGTAATCAGCAATATCTGTAAGCAACGATTGATTCAAGGCGAAAACCACAAATGGAATATTGGGTATTTCAATGAGGTAAGAAGCAATTGTCTTCTCACCAAATTTATCAATTTGACTACCACCTTCGTCGTAAAAGCTGACCAAAACACCAAATTTACCGTTACTGAGAAGTGTCTTCTTCAACAAACGATACCGACAATTCCAGCCGATAGGCAATTCGTTGACAGGATCAATGTTAAGATAATGCTCACGAAGTAGAAGGGTTGAAAATTGATTCGGTTCTGAAGATTCATCCGGTACCCAAGCAACAATATCTTCAGTTTTGAACGTGTAGATATAAGGACGTTTACCAACTTTGTCCAACATTGAGAAATTTAATGGCAAAGTTGGTGCATCAATGTAAACGCCAACTTTGCCTAGGGCTAATAGCTCAGGAAGAATTTCTTGGCTAACAAATGAATTCATTGACGAACCAAGTTTGTCAACACCCCATTTATCACCATTGCAAGCATCACGATAGCTGATTGGTCCATTCTTACGTGTAATTTCACTGAAACGCTGTGAAATAGCGTTTTTAATACGCATAACGCTACCTTTACTGATAGCTGGACAATAAGACGCTTCTTTACGAGCTTTAAATTCTAAAGGATCTTCACGTTTTGAATACGTCTTAGTGTATTTTTCAATAAAGTCGCTCCCACCTTCCCAAGCATCACGGAACTTCGTCCAATCCAAAAGGTTCTTATCATAATCTGGATGACGATACGATGTTATATCATGCCGGACACCGACAGTGCTTGGTGCTGCTATGGTTATATTGAAACTAGCCATTAAACCACGCTCCCTTGAATGTCGTAACTCTTACCTTGCGTATATGCAAGGGGCAAAGCTATTTCACAGTAATTTCGTGAATGACCATAGTGATCAGGACCAGTTGACACATACGTAGCAATCTTGTTACCATCACGATCTTCTTTATATACACGGACGAGATTTTTGACGTGATCTTGGAACTCCAAACTAATATCAATTGGGATTTGTATTGTGTTATTTTTGAATCGACCCAATGAAGCATCTAACCAATTAGTTCTATCCACCGTTATAGTATTGGCTTCATTGTTCAAATTAATGACTTTACCTTTAATATTATTCCCATAGAAACAAGGAAAAACTTTACCATAAAAACGCGCAGCAAATTCATGAGCTTTACGCCTCTCGGGATTCGCGTCAATAACACAAGCACGAACACCATATCGACGCATCAAAATATCCAACTCTTCAAAGTGTTCGACAGTACCACTGTATAGAACTTTAGCTTTAGCAGCTGCATTCAAGTCTTCAATGATCTTGTCTGTATTGACAGCATAGTCTGTAATTTCAACGTTGAGAAGTGTTCCTACGTCAACACCCATACAAACTACGTGCGCGCCTTGATGTAAAAAGTTACGGTACTCACACTTGGCTCTTTCAATTTCTTCTTGAAGAATTCGTGCGCCCTTGACTTCATGTGGAAGACCGAGTTTTGAATTCCAAAGTTCCTGTTCCTGTGCAGGATCTTTAATGCTCTTATGCACAGTAACAGCAATCTTGGCGGGCGAAACAACACTTGAATATAGCTGACTAATATGGAAACCACGCGCTTCACGGCCACCATAAGAAGCAGCCCAAAAACCAGAAGTCAACCATTCTGGTTTGGACAAATGTGGTAGTTCACCTTTACATTCTTTACAACGAATGTAGCTCTCTTTGACGCGAGGATCATGTTCATCGTCACCACAAACAACCAGACACTCAGGATAAACAAGATGTGTTGTCCGTGAACAAAGCGGACATTTAAACATAAAGACTTCCTGTGTTGTGTCGAGGAAGAACTTATGTATGCCTGCTTTGTGCAACATTGGAGTGGAGAGCATCCACACCAATATATCAGCCTCCTTCTGACCAGAACCACGTTCGAGAGCTAGAGGGATGTTGTCCTGATTCATTTCCTCAAGCTCATCGAAAATGATTTTCGGTGTGGGGATGGACTTCAGGCCCGTGCGGCTCTGCGAGCCTCGTAGATAGAGGTTGGCTGAACCTGATCGTTTGTGCCCCACGTTTTGCACGTCACTGAACAAGCCAGCCAAGTGTGGAGAGAGTTCCAGCGCCTGATCGAAACGAGAAGCAGAGAAATTGGCCGCGTCTGGTTTCTCGTTTGGCAGAACGTACAACACATCTTGTTTTAAAATGTCAATTGTATAAAAGCTGATATTGAGAGCTGTTTCCGTAAAGGCCATTTGCGCAGCTTTCATACCAACGTTCATAGGAGCTTTAGAATCGTGCATTTCCTTGGCCCATGGATGGTACTTAAAAGACCACGGCCCAGGAAATGGGGAGCCCATTATCCGGTATTCTGTAGCCCATTTTGAACAGTTCTGAATAGAAGCTCTATTCAGACCGTTGCTGAGCCGCTGCCGCAGCTCGCTCAGAGCACCGTTCAACTGCTCCTCCAATCTTTACGCTGATACGTTTCAACGCATCAGTGTCCTGTACTTCTTCGCTGATGATACGGATTATTTCATCAGTAAATGTTGCAAGTGTTGGTTTATCAAGAACTTGACCTAAAGAGATCTCCAACTTATGGCCCATAACAGTGAGTTTACCGATCTTTTCGATAACAGTTTCAACTCTTTGGCCATAGACCATAAAATCCCACGGTGTTTGAAGCTGGTTCATTAACTGTTCCAAAAGCATACGAAGAATAGCTATTTCTTCACGAAGACTCTTAAATTCCTCGTCTTTGAATAATTCGCCAACACGCGCGTGATACTGACTGAGTTTGTAACGTTTCAATTGTACGTCTTTACGGAAACTAGCATCGTACAAATGAATATGTGCTGCACAATAACGGCTAGTCAGCTTTTCTTTATTATCATCTACGGAGATATAAGGGCACTGACCACCAGAGTTAGTGTGTTGGCAACGACGAGGATCATCACTTTCAACTCTTAAAAGCTCTCGCATCATCGCCTCGATGAAATTTCAATGGTAACCAACCAGACAATGAAAACACCGACAGGAACCAATAACCACCACCAAGAGTATTTGCACCAAATCTTAAGGAAAGCTAGAACCAATAGAGAAATGATACTCAAAGCCGGAATACCGAAAAGAAGAAATAGATCAGTAAGGAGTCCATCCAAACTGAAATGTCCGCGAGCTTTTCTCATAATTATTTCCTTTTTGGTGTCACGTCAACGTCAACCATGTCCCTTGCCTGACTCGTACCCCAAGACGTTTGATGTCTCCTATGCTTACAAGAGCATAGATAACACAGTAGGATCAATATTAACAGACCGAACAACTTCACTTTGTTCTGTTTCCTTTCAATTATGATTTAACCAAGACGAAAGACACACACCTCGGCTAAACGGTTTTGCTGCTCCAACACACACTTTTTGACCGACTGCTGCTAAATATGGTACGAAATGAACATCACCATGAACATCCACACATGCACCAATATAAGCTTCAGAAGCGGTATAAACTAAAGGATATGTCGAGACTACACCGTCAGCACTGACCATTTGCCCAACTTGAGCATTTCGTGGAGCGAAATGAATAGCTCCATTACCGTCGAGCGCGCCAAAACCATACGCATTATATACAGTATAAACCAATGCGTACGTTGAAACCACTCCTTCTTTACTAATCTTCTGGCCAACTGGAGCATCACGAGGTACAAAATGAATATCACCATTAGGAGCTAAAACACCACCCATGTATGTTTGAACAGGCCACGTTTCAGCGTAAATCAAAGCATAAGTTGATACGACACCTGCCGGACTAATCTTTTGACCAACTGGAGCTGTTCGGGGTATAAAATGCACATCTCCATTAGGTGCTAACACCGCACCTATATAAGCGTTGTTTCCATTTGTGTATATCAATGAATATGTTGATACAACACCTGCTGGACTAATCATTTGACCAACTGGAGCACGTGCCGGACAAAATTGTAAATTACCGTTTGCATCCAGTACCCCACCGAAGTACGCACCATCTGCAGTATAGATCAATGAATAGGTTGTTATTACTCCATTAGGAGCCATTTTCGTACCCACACTACTAGATATGGCTAAAAAGTGAAGGTCGCCATTCCCCATTAATACACCACAACTATTTTCTGGCGGACGACTAGTAATCGGAATGGAGAAGGTCGAAAGAACTCCAGAAGGGCTAATTTTAACTCCACAAGGAGAACCGTCAGCTACTAAATGGACATTACCGTCCAAGTCCATCACACCACCGCAATACATACCGATCATGCCAAGTAAACCCATAACACCTGTTGTATTAGCATTAGGCACGGCATAAGTCGAGACAACAGGAGTTGAAAATAATTTACCCGCATTCACGCTATCATAAATTGATTTTTGAAATGTGTTCCAAGCTGATTGATCAGCATTAATACTATTATCATCCGTATGTGGTACTCTTCCTGGATATTGATTCAGTGTTAAAGGAGACACAGCTCGTGCAGTCGCTGTTGCAGCCAAAACATCCGCGTCGGTAGCAAAATTATTTTTAAGAAGCTGGTTTAGTGTCACCTTGTGTTCCTTTTGGGAGCCGGTCCACCCAACGTTTGTCAATTGTTACTTTATCCGCTAAAGTAAAAGGTTCGGAAAGTTTAATACTAGTAAAGTAATTGTTTAAATTGACACTGGGGTGTGCAGTATATTTACCGCTTGCCAAATCAACATGTAAACATTGTACATCTGTATTGACCAAAAGCTTAAATCCATGCTTTCGAAGCCGGTGGGTAAAAAAGTTATCTTCACCAATAAAAGGCATATTTTCAATATTATGACCAATACAACAATATGGTAATTCGGGTTCTGTCTCTTTCATTTTACGAAGAATAGAAATTGGAATTAAAGCTGCGTCCAAACCTGTCAACCAAGCTTCAAAGACTCGACCTGGTGTAACGTCTGCGGGATAAACCCAATTATTTTCTTTAATCATAATCATCGGCGAAGAAATCTTGATATAGTAAACACCAACAACTACGGCATTAGGATTTTGTTCAGCTATTTTGTGTAAATTCAAAAAGCCGTCATAAGGAAGAACTGTATCTTCACCAACAAAAAGCGCGTATTTAGCTCCTGATTCTAAAGCTTGATCCAAAAGAAGATTTCTAGCAACATCAACCTTTTCACCACCTACATTACCAAAACCGTGTGAGTAACCATTCAAATCAATATGAACACCATGAACACCGTCTAATTGTTGAGCGGGTGTTTCTTTTAAATCACGCCGAGGTTGAAGTATGACAACATACGGTTTAATACCGTGACCTTCAGCGGTTATTTCGCGCATTGTTTGTAGTATCTTTTCTTTACTGTACATCTATGTCCCCTAAAGTTTATTCAGGAACGGTGAACAACAAATTGCTCTACTAAACGGTTTAGCAGAAGCTGTATTAACTTTTTGTATTACAGTACCTTTGTACGGAGTAAAATGAATATCACCATTAACATCTAAGAAGCCACCAATAAACATCTCTGCTGCTGTATACACTAATGAATATGTAGAAACAACACCGTCAATACTAATCTTTTGACCAACATCTGTATTCCGTGGTACAAAATGAATATCACCATTAGGCGCAAGAACACCACAAGCATAGACATTAGTACCCGTTTTAAGTAGTGAATAAGTTGAAATTACTCCTTCTTTACTGATCTTTTGGCCGACAGCAGCGTTACGTGGTACGAAATGAATATCACCATTAGGCGCAAGAACACCACCATAATAACCATCGGTTGCAGTATAAGCTAATGTATATGTTGACACAACGCCAGCTGCACTTATTTTTTGACCAACAGGTGCTTTCCTTTGTACAAAATGAATATCACCATTAAGTGCAAGAACTGCACCCGCATGAGCACCAGAAGCTGTGTATATGAGTGCGTAGGTTGAAACTACTCCTTCTTTACTGATTTTTTGGCCAACAGCAGCATTCCCAGGTGCAAAATGAACATCACCGTTAGGAGCAACAACACCACCAGCATAAGCACCCGCAACTGTATAAACTAATGTATATGTTGATACCACACCGTGTTTATCAACTTTTTGACCAACAGTTGTAGAAGTTGGTACAAAATGAATATCTCCATTGGGTGCAAGAACACCACCAGCGTAAGCTGCAGCCATTGTAAAAACTAACGAATACGTTGATAATACCCCTGCTGCACTTAATTTCATACCTACAGGAGATGCACTTGGTATAAAATGTACATCACCATTTAGATCCATTATTCCGCCGAAAAAAGCTCCTGAAGAACTAGTAAGTAAAGTATCATATGTCGAAACTATTGGCGTAGCAAATATTTTTCCTTCAGCAGCGTAATTACGCAACATCTTTGAAAATGCATTACCAGCTAACCCGCTAACATCAATTGAGCTATCATCACAATGAGGAAGCTTCCCTTGATACTGTTCCAATGCTTTTGGAGTTACGATCTTGTCAGTAGCTGTTGCAGCTAAAATATCAGCATCTGACGCGAAAGGTAGATTCTTAAGTAACTGTTCCGCAGTCATGTTTATTCATCCTCAACCGCGCGGACAACCCAATATGGACGAACCTTGTACACAGGGCTCGTACCACCAGTGATTGTCGCAGCTACTGTGATCGTCATGGTCAGTGACGTTTCACCAACGTCAGTGAGCAACGTAGTGTAACGTTCACGAGTGTGGGAAGCTGTTAGAAGCGTAGTAATTTCTGCCGCACGGTGTTTGGCATTAGTACCAGTAATACCAAAAGATAGTGTAGGTTGAGTGGTTAGAGTTCCACCATTGAGTGTCAACGTTGAACAAACCACACCGCATTCTTCAATGTAAACATGACAACCAGTAGGCATCGTCTGTGTCACTGTACTCGTCGCAAGAACAGTAACTGGTTCACCGTAAATAATTGTTGGCCTAGAGCAATTATTCCCAAGGACATTCCATTTATAAGCATCAGATTTCTGAACAATATCCACACCAGTGATATTGACTGTATGATCAAGTCTAGCCACTGCTCCAATACCAAGTGCTGTTGCTTCAGCACCATCTACATCAGTATACGGACCGACACCGGTCCCATAAGTTCCATCAACAGTTGAATTCGCACCAATAGCCAAACATTCTTGGTAATCAGTGACACCATCACCTGAGCACGCATACGCGCCGATAGCTATAGAATTCTCTGACCACGCTCTTGCGTAAGAGCCTATAGTAACACTGTCTGGTCCAACTTGGCACCAAGTACTTTGAACTCCGATAAGTGTGCTTCCAGTAGCAGGTCCAGGACATTGAACAGTACCCGTAGCACCACCTTGTGTTGGTATTCCAGGTTGGAGAATAATATTACCACCAGCTCTTGCTGGCATTGCTGCACAAGTACCAACAACCGTACATGTAAATGAACCAGCTTTACTAACCCAAAAAGTCGTTGGAGTGGGTACATTAACAATCACGAATGTCCCATTAAAACCACTATCAGTAAAACCAGAAATAGTGACAGATTGTTGAGAAACAAGTCCATGAGCAGCTTGTGTCGTAAATTTAAGATATGTCCCGTCAGAGGTATGGTCACCAGCAGTTGTACTAAGCGGCACATCATATGCTATACCTACATCACCATCACGCGCTTGAAAGTATATATCTTCACCTGCTTGGTCATCAGTATGGAAAGCTCCACCGTAATTATTGATTGTCACTTGTGTGCCACTACTTGGACTCCAAAGTGTAAAACCACCTGAATACATTTCACCGTACTGGTCAATAAAAGCTTTAACTGAACCTTGATTTTGCCATTGTTGAAAATCCGTTGTTTGACCTGACATAGTATTAACTACTAATGGAATTTGAGTTGTTTGGGTACTTGAGACACAAACATCCACATTAGCTGTTGGATTAGTAGGTATGCCACCAAGTTGTAATTGTGGGGACACTGTTACTGTTCCAACTGTACTTGGATTAGTTCCAGTCGTAGGCGGTACAGTCGGCCACATAGTAAATGTGTCAGCAGTCAATACTTCAACAGCAGAAGTTCTATTTACATCACCACCGCCATCGTTCCAAACCCAACCAGACAAAATAACAGTTTGTCCAGAACAAAGATTATGACCAATAGCTTTAATGGTGACTGAGTAACCATCTGACGTATGGTCAGCTTTAGTAACACTTGGAACCGGATCCGCTACTGAGTAACTATAGATACGTCCTGAAGCACCGACACGAATCGCGTCTGATGTAACACCATCACCAATACCGAGTATGTTCTTGTCTTTGCGGGAGAGGGAGAGGTCTGGGGTAGCGTAGTCGGTAGCTCCGCTACCCCACGTGAACTTTCCAACACTAGTTGTTCCAAATTGATTCACACCCATGTACGCATAGGTTGAAGATGCCGTATACGACGGTCCATCACACGCTCCACCGGGAGCAATTCGGAACTCACGCGCTCCGTTTGAATCGCTCGTTTGAAACACATTGTCTGTCTGTCCCGCCGCTCCTTGCACCACCAGCGGAACCTGCCCCGCCGCCGTGCTCTGGATCAACACGTCGGCGTCTGCATCCGCCGTTACCGGCGCTCCACCCAGAACCAACTGAGCGGAAATCGTCATCGTCACCGCAGCATCAGCCGTTTCAGCTTCAAGAGCGTGAGTCAATGCAAACGTGAAGGTCGTAGCGGAAGGAGCGGATGCAATGATGTACGTGCCGTTGTATGTCGCGTCACCGCAGCTTGCAATCGTGATCGTCTGACCGGCGACAAAGTGATGGGCTTGATACGTTGTCATCGTCACTACGTTACTGCCAGAGCATGCTCGCTTGTTGCCAGCGTTGGCTCCAATGGCGGCGACGGCGTTGCCATAGATGCGTCCAGAGCCATGAAGGTAAAGACCAGATGCAAGATTATCCCCAACAGACCCACCTGTTTTCCCAATTACAGAAAGTATACTATCAGACGGGCCATTTAAGCCGACTTGAATACCAGAACCAAGTTGCATCCAATTTGATACGGAAAGCAACCCGTTGCTCCATGAGTTTCCTGACGAATACCAGCCACCGGAAGAATAGAGATAAAAGAGATTAGAGCCCGTGCTACCCTTCGCTTCAAACAGGTTGTCGCTCTGCGCCGTGAATCCTTGCACAACTAATGGAACTTGAGTAGCTGCCGTGCTTTGTACGATGCAATCTGCATCGGCGTCAGCAGTAATGGGAGTCGTTCCGATGACAAGCGGTGAAGCAATATAACCACTGATGACAAGTGTAGTAACAACTGCTGAAGTAATACCGCTCGCAATAGCTGCAACAACTGAAGCTATCGAAAGCTTCTCTCCAATGTTTGAAGAACCTTGTTCACCCATACCCATGTCTACGACTCCTTGTAGAAGTAGAACTCAAACGTGCAGGACGCGGAGGTCAAACCACGGAACATGCCACCAGCCACAACAGGGAAATCTTGCCAAGCGCTCGCAGAAGCTGTACAATAACCATTGCCCGAACCGGAACCACCCAAATCACCGTCACCGTGTTTCCAAGAAACAGTGCCTTTAATAGCTAACCGATTAGCCCAAACAGGAACTTGTAAAGCAAATACCGCTGCGCCCGTGACAGACAACGGGGAAACTTGGGGCGTAGCTTTTTCGTCTTGGTATCCGACTTGTGTAATCATGGTTACTCTCCTTATTATATAATAACTCGACTTGTCGAATCTGTCGAATAAGCTATTAAAAGCTACGTCCTATAAAAATTTTTCAGAAATTTTTACAGCTAAATTTTTGTATAAAACAGGGTGGGGTACTTTTATAGAAATGGACAATTGTTATTTGTGCATTGGACTCTGGCCAATTGACATTCGTCCTTGGTTTTTCTATAGGAGCTGTACACTTGGTGGAGCATTGCGGCATCTGCTTCTACCTTTTTCTAGTTTATTCTGATTTGACCCACCAGGGTACAGGTACTTACATGTTATCATATATTATATGTTATTATCACAAGAGCTAACATAGATCATACAAACGTATATTATTTTATACCTTATTTTGGGCACTAAAAAACCCGTATCTAAAAGATACGGGTTTTTGTAGGTTATTTAGGATACCTTAAGTAGTTTATACTGACGTTTCGGCAAGTTACCTTGGAGAACCATTTCGCGGCGTGTCCGTAACTCAACACAACGCGCCGCAAGTTTCATCACCTGTTTAGGTGTCTGTACGTTGCCGGACATGAGACACGCGATGCGGACACGCAATATGTTCAGACGTTCCGAGTACCGAACGTAGAGACTGTTGATCCTGTCGTTCCTATTCTGTTCGCGGTCAAACGTATGGACACGAGAGAAACCGATTCCGACACGGCGCGTGTCCTTCTGTCCTGTGATGGTGTATCCTTCGGACTTCACCATCTGCCGCACCTGAACCATCTGTTCGCTTGTCATTGCCGTATCTCCTGTCACTCGGTTGGACGGTATCGACCGTCCGATACTGGATTAGACCATACTCCAGACACCACGTCAACACATTCCATCCATTTTCTTCTGGATTGTTTGAGAAGCATAGAAAAGATATATTGCTTCTACCTTTTTACTTTTGACTCTGTTTCTTTTTGTCCTTATAGCTTCTTATAGCCGACCTTTCAATGACCGAAAGCCTATGCACAATGAGACGCACAATGTAAGAAAAAAGAATTTTAAACTTTTAAATCCTTACAGGATAAGGGTTTATAAGAATGCACAATGGGAATTATCGTCATTTCCGCGTATGGTGTAAGGGTTCAGACGTGAAAGTCAAAACGTCTACCTTACGTCCGAACTACTCTCCACTCAACTATGGCGTTGACGTTGACGTTAAGGTGTCAAGAGACTATCTGGCGCAATCCAGAATGGTTTCAGGCTTCTGAATCTGGCAATTCATTCGCAGTCTACTATCAGGGATGAAACCAGATGCAAGGAAAGCGGATTGACACTACCGAACGGAATCGAAACCCTAGATTCCGAAACGAAAACAGTACCTTAGGGTACGATAGGTTGCAAGTATCCTTC
>ENA-UOWG01000501-UOWG01000501.1-activated-sludge-metagenome-genome-assembly--contig:-NODE-501-length-51320-cov-6.073481_pt1 | contig 51320 bp, 50 predicted proteins | sample MGYA00238147_ERZ761563 | MGnify/ENA primary metagenome ERZ761563 (study PRJEB28884, sample SAMN05720216) | anaerobic digester metagenome | isolation source: active sludge of municipal...
CTGCCATCCGAGACCCGCAACACCGTGGACGCCGGACACGCTGTCACCGAATGCTATAGCGCTTTTCGTAAAGCTTTCCGTTGTAAGCTTGAGGGCCCTTAATCTTTCAAAGTTCATCCTGAGCTTATAGAGCCTTCCGTATGCATCCTGATAACAGGACTTGCACCCGTCCTTTTTCGCTTCGTCGCAACTCGTCGGGACTTGAGGCATTCCGGGAGGATTGTAGTTGGGGTCCGCCTGCTTGTCCATATCTGACAAAGGTTTGTACTTGTCGAAAAGGTCGACCCCTTTCTTGGACATGTCCATCCAGGATGAAGAACCGCTTTTTAAGCTTGTTGACTTCCCCGCAGTATCCATCGCTTTCCAGAGGTCCTTTGCCATCATATCGGCCGGTCCCGCGAAAGAACCGGCGGTCATAAACACAAATAACAATAACGCGGCCGCAGACACCATTCTAACGACATGCATATTTTTCATGCCCTTTTACCTCTCTTAAGAAAAATAACAAGTACAGCAAGAATCGCGGCAAGCAGCACGGCGATTATCCATAATACAGGGGAACCGAAAGCCGATCCGGAACCGAAAGAGCCTCCCTTCATTTTCTTGTAGTCATCCTTTGGGATGAACGCCGATTTCATTGCCGGCTGCATTTCGTCCCCCACCCAGACGGCAAGCTGGTAAGGCTTCTCTCCCTGCGCAGAAGCCACATATATCTTGAGGTCCCCTTCGGTGCGAATTTGAAATGCCTGAATACCGGTTCCTTTTGTCGAGCCGCTTCGCTCCGGCTTTTTCCAGTCAAACTTGCACAGCTGAAGCGTAAGGTCCGTATCGGCATCCTTTGAAAACAACATAATTTCAACAGGCTGCAGCATGTTGAGATTCTCAACGATGAATTTCTCACCCTGTGAACCTACTGTACCCTGGACCGCCCCGAACTTCCCGTTCGGCACATCAGGGTCCTGTTTGGGAACGATCTTGTATTCTTCGGCAATGAGACCAATGGGCAAGACCATCACAAAAAACAATACGGTCAATGCAAACCGCAAACAGGTCCCAGGGCTGCCGGAGATCCTCGGGCATTTTCCTACGCACTCTTTTTTCAAGGCACGCCTCTCTTGTTTTGAATTGATTGACAATTTATAGCATTACCAGAAAAAAACTGTCAACATTCAATTGCTGTGCCTGTAGCTTTATGATCTGTCTTTCTGTTATAATTGTCCTCACAATAACGAAAACAAAACATGCAAGGAGGCACATTATGTCCGCAAACTTAATGGAGTTCTTCAACAAACAACCGCGCCTCGGAGTGCTCAGCACGGCAAACAAGGCAGGGGAGGTCAACTCGGCATATTTCGGTTCATTGCGTATGGTCGATGAAAAGACGGTGGTCATGGCCCTCGGCAACAACAGGACTTTCTCACACCTTCAGGAAAACCCCAACGCCTGTTACCTTATCATGGAGCCCGGCAAGGCGCTCCCCGAATGGAAAGGGGTCAGGATATATCTAAAGATGACCCGCTGCGAAACTTCGGGTGATACCGTTGAAACGATGAAAAAACAGCTTGCCGAAAAAGCGGGGGCTGCGGCCGCGAAGATAGTCTATGCCGCCGTCACCTTTGAAGTGACATCCATAAGGCCGCTCGCCGATTTCGGCCAGGGATGGGAAAAGTCTATATAGAGAAGATGGGTGATAGGTGATGGGTGATGGGAAAAACTTGATTCACTATAACCTATGACCCATTGCCCATTACCCGTCTTATCTGAATATCTTACCCGGGTTCAGGATATTGTTTGGATCGAAGAGGGATTTTATCGACTTCATGGCTGCTATCACCTCCGGTGAGAGTTCCATGTGGATGTAGGCCGCTTTTGACGTTCCTATGCCGTGCTCACCAGAGAGCGTACCGCCAAGGCGCACTGTTTCGGCAAAGATGTCCTTCACAGCCTCTTCGGCCTTTGCCCGGTCTTCGGGTGTGTCCTTGATCATAATGCTCACATGAAAATTTCCGTCTCCGGCGTGGCCGAAACTGAGGATGGGGATCCCGTGTCTTCTCTCAAGGGCTTCAAGAGTGCGGATCAATGTGGGAATGTGAGACCTGGGGACAACAACGTCTTCCGCGATCTTGACAGGATTCAGGTTATACGTGGCCTGGGACAGGGCGCGCCTGGCCTGCCAAAGTTTGTCCGCTTCCGCCGGGTCCCGGGTCACATCGCACCGCACCACTTTCTGATCGGCAAGTATCTTCTTTATTTTTTCGACCTGAGGAACAAGCGCCTCTTCGCTTCCGTCAACCTCGATAAGGAGCAGCCCTCCTATCTCTTCAGGTATGCCCATGGGTGAAGCCTTTTCACTGCATCTTATCGAGGCCCTGTCCATGAACTCTATTGTGGACGGAACGACCTTTGCCGCAATGATCGCCGACACGGCCTTTGCGGCTTCTTCAACCTCCCGGAAGAGGGCGAGGATCGTAGCCTTCGCCTCCGGCAGAGGGACGAGCTTCATCGTTATCCTGGTAACAACGCCAAGAGTTCCCTCGCTTCCGACGAAAAGTCTTGTCAGGTCATAGCCGACAACACCTTTCATTGTTCTGACGCCTGTATTCAGTATCTCGCCTGTCGGCAGAACCACTTCGAGTCCTATTACATAATCTCTCGTAACGCCGTATTTAAGGGAATTTGGGCCGCCTGCGCACTCCGCTACGTTCCCGCCTATACTTGAATACTTGTATGAGGCGGGGTCGGGAGGATAAAAAAGTCCGTGTTTCGCAGCTTCCTGCTGGAGAACAAAGGTGATCACACCTGGCTCCACGACAGCTATGAGATTCTCCGTATCGATCTCGAGAATACGGTCCATTTTTGTGAAAACCAGGACCACTCCTTCCACGACAGGTACCGACCCTCCCGTCAGGCCCGTCCCCTGTCCCCTTGGTATGACTGGGAAACGGTGGCGGTTTGCGAGCTTCAGGATGTCTGAAACCTCACCGGCAGAAGAAGGGAAAACAACGAGATCCGGAACGATGCCGTCCGTCCTCGCGTCGTAAGAATAGCATTTCCTTTCCTCCATGGAATCGATCACGTTCTCTTTGCCAACGATCTTTCTTATCTCTTCAATTACACCAGGTTCCACGACATGACCCTCTTCTTCTGATTTTTTCAGATGATGATACCATATTCCTTTGCGATATTCATCGAAGAAGAGAGAAATGGCCTAAATGATCCGGACGCTTGGACTGGTTGAAAGACAAAAAAACATTTCTAATACAGCTTCGAGCCCCCTGGGCCCGGATGGATGGATCTCATGTCCATGCGCACCTGGACCCGTGGGCTTTGCACAGCATACAGCGGCACTTTACCTTCCATGAGCGATCGCACTTCCCAGTACGGTGCCGAGGATAACGCCACCTATCGCGGCACCGGCTATCTGCAAACCACGGTAATCGTCACCGCGTTCAACATAATATACGTTCCTTTGACGATAGTGGACCGGAGGAGGATTGTATCGGGGAGCATGTTCGCGCACGACCACATATCGTCCTCTGTCATGCCCGTATCTCCATGCCGGATCACAGTAGCCAAACGATGGGGTCAACATAACAAATCCTGCCACACCTATCAAAACCGCCATAATGATCCTTTTCATGATCAGTCTCCTTTTTATTTTTACACTAACAAAAAGCAAACGCCGTGCCATAAGGCCCTTTTTATGCGCATCTATCCGATATGACATACTTATTCGATACCGGAAAATTTTTTTAGAAACGTCCGTTAAGGATAAATGTGTCGAACATGCCATAATGCCAGCGACAATACCGTCGACCTTCCGGCGGCCCATTCTCTTCCCGGCTACCGGTTCAAATCCCGGCACTGTTGTAATAAAAAAATACCCCTCCCTTTTCCAAAGAGAGGTCGGGCGGCATCTATTCCGTTTCATAAACTCTCTAGCCCTCAAACTTTCAAACTGTCCTCTCTATGGCCTATCACCTGTTTTTTATTGCATTTTTATCCGGTGAAAGGTTATTTTCATTACACAGGGGGTAAAAAATGAAAAAAACCATTTTCCTTATCGCGATGTTCATGACTGCGCTCTTCCTCACGTGGAACGTATACTCCCAGGAAAATGCATTCGATAATGCCGACAAGAACAAGGACGGATATATCAGCAATGATGAGTTCAAAGACGCGGTATATCAAAAGTTTAAAGAATACGATAAAAACAATGACGGCAAGATAGACAAAAAGGAATTCAACACAAAGAGGAGCCCCGAAGCCGCAAAAGAATTTAAACTTATGGACAAGAACAGCGACTCTATGGTCAACATCAAGGAATTCTACGATGCCTCCATCCAGCATCGAAATGCATTCGACTTCAATCGTGACGAAAAGATCAGCAAGGAAGAATATTACTCCAACAAGGCCCTGCCTATCTTCAGGTTCTATTTTTAGACCCATTATGGATCGGCGCTCATAACCTCCGAAACATTCGTCCGATTGACAACGGGACAACAAGGACCTGTTTTTTACTGTTATGGTCAAGGAAAAACAAAAAAGTATCTTCACCGCTTTAAAAGAACCGTTCTTCCGCGCCCTGTGGATCACGAACGTGGTGTCCCTCATAGGTTCATGGATGCACGAAACGGGGACAGCCTGGCTGATGACAACGATGACACTTTCACCCTTTCTTGTCTCCCTTGTACAGACATCGATGACCCTGCCGTTCTTTCTCATGGCGTTGCCCGCCGGGGCGCTCGCGGATATCGTCAACAGGCGGAAACTGCTCATAGCGGCGCAATTTGTTATGCTCCTTGCCGCCGCGATACTCGGCGTCATCACGCTGGCCGGGACCGTTACACCGGCATCACTGCTTCTTCTGACCTTCATCCTTGGCCTCGCCGCTTCGGCCAACGCACCCACCTGGCAATCGATCATCCCCGAGATCGTTTCCCGCGAACGCCTCCAGTCCGCCGTCACCCTCGGTTCGGTCGCGTTCAACATCGCGAGGGTGGCAGGGCCTGTGCTCGGCGGAGTAGTGCTTGCACTTTTGGGCCCGGCGTACGTATTCTTCCTTAATGCCCTCTCATTCTCGGGCGTCATCCTGTCGCTGTTGCACTGGAAATACGCTCAGCGGGAACAGACGCTTCCGGCTGAACGCTTTGTAGGGGCCATCAGGACCGGTGTCCGCTACGTGAGAAATGTCCCGCAGGTAAGAACGATCCTTTTGCGCATGGTCATCTTTTCATTTTTCGGGAGCTCGCTCTGGACATTTCTCCCCATTATCGCCCGCGTCCGGCTCAATCTGGACCCTTCAGGGTTCGGCATCCTCCTGTGCTTCTTCGGTGTAGGAGGCCTTCTGGGCGCTGCCCTTCTTCCAAAGACCGGCCAGCTATTCAAGTTCAACCACCTCTCAAACCTTGCAACCCTGCTTTTTGCCGTATCGATCTGTGTGCTCTCATTTTCCGGCACATTCATATTGACCTCTTTGGCTCTTCTGGCGGGAGGATTTGCCTGGCTCACCCTCATATCAACATACAACACCGCCATTCTCTCCATCGTCCCTTCATGGGTAAGGGGCCGGGTCATGTCCGTCTTCATGCTCGTTTTCTTCGGCCCCTTCGCATTAAGCAGCACCATATGGGGATCTTTCGCATCGTGGCTCGGCATCACGGCGACTCTTTTAATTACATCCTTGTCCATGGCTGTCGGTCTCGTTCTGACCTTGCACAGGCCGCTTTCCGACTCCATCGGCGTAGATATGACACCCACGGAATACTGGCCGCAGTTCACGGGAGAGATCGAACCGGACATGCATGAAGGTCCCATCCTTGTCGTCGCCGAATACTTCATCGATCCCGAAAAGGCGGAAGGGTTCCTTGCCGCAATGCGCGCGCTGAAAACTATCCGAATGCGCGACGGCGCCTTCCGCTGGAACCTCTTCAAGGACGCCGAGACTCCCGGCCGTTTCATAGAATCCTTTATTGTCGAATCATGGGCGGAATACATGCGCCAGCAGGAACGCTTCACCGTTCCTGACGGCGGCGTGGTTGACCTGGTCCGGTCATATCAAAAAGACGGGGAAGAAATAGAGATCAGGCACTTCGTGGCGGAACCGGTGAGAAGGGAGAAATAAAGAAAACAGGTGATGGGTGATGGGTGATGAAAAGACAGGTCATGGGTGATGGGGCAAAAAAAGGTGATAGGTAAAAGAGGACGAATGTTGTTGCCTTGCTTTTCCCAATGACCTATTACCTATCACCCATGACCCGTTTTCATTCTTTATAGTACATCAACTCCCTGGCAAACGGGGCGATGGCTTCGACAAAGCCGTCCTGTTCCTCCCAATCCATCGGTTTGAAGGAACGGACGAAATAAACGTTCTCCTCGAGCTGTTCAAGGTTGTCGCAGCCGATCACGGCCGTCGCGATGGATTGGGAAAGAGCGTAACGGAAGAATGACTCCATCGATGTGTAAAAGGACAGCTTCGACACAAACCCGTGGAGGTATATCTTCATGCCCATGACACCCATACCTTTTTCAATGGCAAGGGGCATCACTTCCTCGAGAAAGCTTTTATAGGAGGGTTCCGCGGGGTTGACGGGCATAAGCACGGTATCGAAATCGAAACGCAGAAGGCACTGTCTGATGACAAGAGGGTCCTGGTGCCCGGTGATGCCGATGAAACGTGCCAATCCTTTTTCCTTTGCCTCAATAAAGGCATCTATTGCCCCTCCCGGTGAGAAGATCTCTTCGATCTCCTTGTCGGTCCTCACATCGTGGATCTGCCAGAGGTCCAAATGATCGGTTTTCATGTTGCGCAAGGTCTCGTGGAGATGGTCAAGGGCGCCCTCCTTCGTACGCGCGTGGGACTTTCCAGCGAGGAAGATATCCTTCCTGCGCTCCCTGAGCGCCTTGCCGTAGTATTCCTCGCTGCCGTCGTAAGCCCTTGCAGACTCGAAATAGTTTATCCCGAGATCGAGCGCCTTGTTGATTAGCTTATAAGCCTGTTTATCCAACCCACTGCTGCGAAGGATGCCTTCGCCACCCAAACCCATAATGGTGGTATCGAACCCGGTCTTGCCAAGCCTGCGTTTCTCCATTGTGAACGGCCTTTCCTGGTAATGTATTTACTCGTTGTCGGATCTGAAGACAGCACCGCCTGCTGCGCCCGTGACCATTCTTGCATAGCGGGCCATGTACCCCCCGGTTATTTTCGGCTTAGGTCTCTTCCAGGCCTTTCTCCGCTTTTCCATCTCGGTTTTGTCTACCTTCAGCTCTATCGTTTTCTTCACGAGATCGATCTCGATGCCGTCCCCGTCCTTCACAAGCGCGATCGGGCCGCCTTCCGCGGCCTCGGGAGACACATGCCCGATGCACAGGCCCCGTGTCCCGCCTGAAAAACGCCCGTCAGTGATAAGCGCGCAGGCCGTATCGAGTCCCCTTCCGGCAAGAATGCTCGTCGGGGTGAGCATCTCGCGCATCCCGGGCCCGCCCTTGGGCCCCTCATAGCGGATAATCACGGCATCGCCGGCCGTTATCCTGCCGGCCATTATGGCCTTGCCTGCCTCTTCTTCACTTTCAAAAACACGCGCCTTTCCTTTAAAACGCCAGATCTTCTCTGATACGCCTATACGTTTTACTATGGATCCCTGAGGAGCAAGACTGCCTTCGAGGACCGCCAATCCTCCCTTTTCGTGATAGGGACTGTCCACGGAGCGTATGACCTCCCGGTCCGTCACCTCGGCCGCCTTCAGCAGGTCTGACAGTTTCTTTCCTGCGACGGTCATGCATGCCTTACGGATCAGGCTCTTTCCGGTCAGCTCCTTCATGATGCCGTATACGCCGCCTGCCTCATTCAGGTCTTCCAGGTGATGCGGCCCCGCGGGACTCATATTGCAGATATGGGGTACCTTTTCGGACATAACGTCGAAGAGCGCAAGCGGAAGCTTTATGCCGCCCTCATGGGCGATCGCGGGAAGGTGCAGGGCCGTGTTGGACGATCCGCCAAAGGCCATGTCAACGGCAATGGCGTTCCTGAACGCGTCGGGAGTCATGATGTCCCTCGGTTTAAGCCCCTTCCTGACAAGATCGATGATCGCCATGCCCGTCATCTTGGCGAGCCTGACCCTTGCCGCGTGAACGGCCGGTACGGTGCCGTTTCCGGGAAGTGCAATCCCGAGTGCCTCCGACAGGCAGTTCATGGAATTTGCCGTGAACATCCCGCTGCACGAACCCGCTCCCGGGCAGGCACACTGCTCCAGCATGGCAAGCTCCTTGGTGTCCATAAGACCGCCGGCAACTTTTCCCACTCCTTCAAAAACGGATATGAGGTCAACGGCCTTGCCCCTGAAACGGCCTGCGAGCATCGGCCCGCCGCTTACCATTATACAGGGTATATTGAGGCGCATCGCCGCCATCATCATGCCGGGGATGATCTTGTCGCAATTGGGGATAAGCACAAGCCCGTCGAACGGATAGGCCTTTGCCATGACCTCGACGGAATCACAAATCAATTCGCGGGAACCAAGGGAATATTTCATGCCCTCATGGTTCATCGCGATGCCGTCGCAGATGCCGATGGTGGAGAATTCCATTGGTGTGCCGCCAGCCATCCTTATGCCGTCCTTGACCGCCTGGGATATCCTGCCGAGATGGATGTGTCCGGGAATGACCTCGTTGGCCGAGTTCGCGATCCCGATCACCGGCCTGCCAAGCTCTTCCTTCAAATATCCCATAGCACCGAAAAGACTCCGGTGGGGCGCCTTTTCAAGGCCTTTCTTCATTTTATCGGACCTCATGGACCCTCCCTTCGTTGTACAAAATAGTTATTCTTAATCGAAACTTAACAATTTAGTTCTAGAATACACAAAGATTATTATAGCGGGCAACGACTTTGCAACAGAATATTACGGGATAAACCTGCAATATGCAATATTAAAAATGGCTTTGCAAAGAAAAGTTGATGAGGTAATCTCATACTATGAATAAACAACTGGTAGCGATCGTTGATGATGAACCGGATATACTCGAACTGGTATCTCTCCACCTCAAAAGATCGAACTTTAATACCAGGGAATTCACCGAGGCCGAGCCTTTCTACCGTTTCCTGTCAAAAGAAGTTCCCGATCTCATCATACTGGACCTCATGCTCCCCGACGTCGACGGTTTTGAAATATGCAAGTACTTAAGGGGCCAGGAAAGATTTGCCTCGATCCCCATCATCATGCTCACCGCCAAAACGGAAGAAACGGACAAGGTCATCGGGCTTGAGCTCGGGGCAGACGATTATGTGACAAAGCCTTTTTCCACCCGTGAGCTCGTTGCCAGGGTCCGGGCCGTACTGAGAAGACACGGAAAAAAGGAGGAAGAGGTCAAGAAGATCTCCGTCTCCGACTTCGTTTCCATTGACCTTGATAAATACGAGGTCGAAGCGGAAGGTAAAAAGATCGACCTGACCCCTACCGAGTTCAAGATACTCCAGCTCCTGGCCGCCAAGAAAGGACGTATTCAAACGCGGGACCAGATCCTCGACTTCCTCTGGGGAGAAGAAAAATTCGTCATCGACAGGACCGTTGATGTCCACATCCGGCACCTGCGTGAAAAATTGGGCAAATTCTCGGGTATTATAAAAAACGTCAGGGGAGTGGGGTATAAAATAGAGGAATGAAACGGTCTCTCTTTCTTAAAATTTTCGGCGGCTATTTCTTTTTGACTGTCGCGCTCTCAGGTCTCATCGTCCTGTTCTCGTCCTATGCAATAAGAAATCACCTGACAGACCGGACTGCACGGGAACTAAAGGACATAGCCTCTGTTGCCGGCGCAGCGGCAGCTTTGTATTCCGCAGCCGGTTCAAATACCTCCCTGAACGTTTTCGTCAAAGAACTGGGGGGACAGGTCCACGCACGCATCACCATCGTGGAGCCCGACGGCAGGGTCATCGCCGACTCCGAGGAAGATCCTCTCAAAATGGACAACCACAGGACAAGGACGGAGATAGCCCAGGCGCTGGAGGGCGGCACGGGAAGATACCTGAGGGTCAGCGAGACCCTGGGCCAGGAAATGCTCTACATTGCCGTTCCTGTACAAAAGGACAATAAAACGGTCCGCGTCATTCGGGCAAGCAGGTTCTTGAAGGACATCAGGACCGTGTCCCGGGAACTAAACTCTAAAATATTGCTCATAACCTCCATTATCCTCACGATCTCCCTGTTCGCCGCATTCCTTTTTGCCCGCGCGCTTTACAGGCCTGTCGGGGAATTGAGCGCTGCCATCAAGCGCGTTGCCTGTCATGATTTCAATGTCAGGGTGCTCCTCAAGGAACAGGATGAGCTGAAAGAAGTGGCCGAAAGCTTCAACACAATGACTGATGAAATGCAGGGTCTCTTCGCCGAACTGACCCGTCAGAAAGAGGAGCTCAACAGCATTATCACCTCACTCCAGGAAGGCCTGCTCGTGCTTGACAGGGAAGAACGCGTGCTTATTGCCAACAAAAGCCTGCAAGAGATCACCGGACAGGCCCTCGCAGCAGGGAAGTTTTACTGGGAGACCCTCAGGGAACCGGGGATCAATGAAGTCATCAAACGGGTCAGGGAAGACCGTTCAAATCACGTCGAAGAGATAGAACTGAACAACATGATCTTCCTGTGCAGCGCCACATTCCTTAATCTCAAGGAAGAGGTCGTCCTGGTACTCCACGACATCACGGAGATCAAGAAGCTCGAAAAGATAAAGACCGATTTCGTGCTCAACGTTTCCCACGAACTGAGAACACCCCTTACCTCTATAAAGGGGTTTATTGATACCATCGAAGAAGGGGAGCTGTCCGATGAGAACAGGCGCTACCTTGAGATAATAAAGCGCAACACTGACCGGCTCATCAATGTGGTCAGCGACCTTCTCGTCCTTTCGGAACTCGAGGAAAAGAGTTTCATGCTCGAACCCGAGGCCGTGAAAATGCCCGAACTCATCGAAAGGGTCTTCAAAGTCTTTGAAGACCGGATAAGGTCAAAAGGTTTTTCGATAGACATTCAAAGCCCCGCCGGCCTGCCCCCAGTCATGGGCGATCCCTTCAAACTCGAGCAGGTCTTTATCAACCTTTTCGACAACACCATCAAGTACACCGAAAACGGCGGGATCAGCATCGAGATGTCCGCCAGCGAACAGAATGTTATCATATCCATATCCGATACTGGCCCCGGTATCCCCCCGGAACACACCTCCCGTATCTTTGAACGGTTCTATGTGGTCGACAAATCCAGATCAAAGAAACTCGGAGGGACCGGTTTGGGCCTGTCCATCGTCAAGCACATAATCCTCCTTCACAACGGAAAGATTGCCGTGGAAAGCACCCCGGGAAAGGGCACGAAGTTCGTTATCACACTTCCGGCATACATGTGAGAGAATCTCCGCTGCAAATCTTTGAGGAAAATATTCTCAACTTGTGATATTATGATTACTATTAAAAGAAAATAAGGAGGGGAACATGGCAGAAAAAGCCTCTAAAAAACGCGTGATCTTCAAATACGACAATAACGATGCCCGCCAGGTTTTTCTCGCCGGTTCTTTCAACTCATGGGACCCTTCGGCCCGCCCCCTGAAAAAGGATGCCAGGGGGGTATGGAAAACAACGATGATGCTCCCCCCGGGTGTTTATCAATACCGCTTTATCGTTGACGGCCAGTGGATCGAAGACCCGGCTTGCACCAATAAACAGGTGAACGAGTTCGGCAGTTTTAACTCCGTCGCCACTGTTTGATCATCCCGATCCGGGAACAGCTGTTTCATTCAATACCGGTTTTGTACCTTTTCCCCTGCGGCCCGCTGCCTGCGGCAGGGGTTTTGCCGCCCATGCGCCCGTTGCCGGTGCAATTAACCGTTTCTTAACAATTATTTCCTCTTAAATTAACATTTAAAGATTAAACTGGCATCATGAAATGCTTGCGAAAAATAATCCAAGGAGGAATGCTTATGTTTCGTGATCTAGCCAGGGCAATCTCGTGTGCGGTCATCTCCATCTCGATCGTTCTTGCGGCCTTCTGTGCATCCGCCGGTGATATGGAGCTGCTCGGGGCGGGCGCAACTTTCCCTCAACCGCTCTACTCGAAGATGTTCGATGCCTACAACCAGCAATACAAGGTGAAGATCAATTACCAGGGCATCGGGTCCGGCGGCGGCATCAACCAGCTCACGAAAAAAACCGTGGACTTCGGCGGCACCGATGCGTTCATGACAGCCAAAGAACTTCAGGCCGCCGGCTCGCCGGTGTTGCACATCCCCACATGCCTGGGCGCAGTTGTGGTCACATACAACCTTCCCGGCAGCCCTAAGCTGAATCTCACACCTGAGGCCATCGCTAACATCTTCCTCGGCAACATAAAAAAATGGAACGATTCCAGGATAGTCTCGGCGAATCCTAATGCAAAACTTCCCGATCTTCCCATAACCGTGGTGCGCCGTGCAGACAGCAGCGGCACAACCTATATCTTTACCGAGTATTTGACGAAAGTCAGCGGGGAATGGAAAAGCAAACTGGGAACCGGCAAATCGGTCAACTGGCCGGCAGGATCCATCGGGCAGAAGGGGAATCCAGGAGTGGCAGGTTACGTAAAACAGACGCCCGGCGCAGTCGGTTACGTTGAACTGCTCTATGCCATTCAGAACAAGATGTCTTACGGTAGCATCAAAAACAAGGCCGGTAAATTCATCGAGCCCACCCTGAAGGCAGTCAGCGCGGCGGCCAACGTCAAGATACCTGATGACACCAACGTGTCCCTGACCAACACCGAAGCGGCTGACGGTTACCCGATCAGCGGTTTCACCTGGCTCATTTTCTACAAGGAACAAAATTACGCCAACAGATCGAAAGACAGGGCTGAGGCATTGGCAAAGATGCTGCTGTGGGCTGTGAATGACGGGCAGAAATACGTGGAGCCCCTTCAGTACGCACCGCTTTCAAAAGAGGCCGCGGCAAAGGCAAACAAGATCGTCCGTTCAATGACTTACAACGGGGCGCCTCTTTTCAAATAGCGAAAGCTGCGGGAGGCGGCCAGCCAACGATCGCTTCCCGCAGTGATTTCACCCATCGACCACGGGCCCGGATCATATGAAAACAAAGAAAAAAACGGCATCTGGCGGCAACCGATCGGAAAAAAGGTTCAACATGGCCCTCACCGCGTCGGGAGGGTTCATTGTCGTGCTTCTCTTTGCCGTCTTCGCGACGCTCCTTGCGGCCGCCGTGGCCTCGATAAAAGAATTCGGTCTGTTCTTTTTTATCGGGAAGACCTGGGATTCGTCAACGGAAACCTTCGGCGCCCTTCCCTTTCTTGTCGGCACGCTTTGTACGTCCTTCCTTGCACTTTTGATATCCATTCCTTTTTCAATAGCCATTTCAATCTTCCTTGGTGAATATTTCAAAGAAGGTGCGGTGTCCACCTTCCTTCGCAGTGCAGTCGAAGTGCTGGCCGGCATCCCGTCTGTCATATACGGACTGTGGGGCCTTTTTCTCCTCATGCCCGCGGTGAGGCTCCTGGAAACACAGATCGGCGCCCCACCGCACGGGGTCGGGATATTCACCTCTTCACTTATTCTCGCCATTATGATCATCCCATTTTCCGCCTCCATCGGCAGGGAGGTGATCACACTGGTACCGGGAGACCTCAAGGAAGCAGCCTATTCCCTGGGGGCTACCCGTTTCGAGGTCATCAAGAACATCATCATCCCTTACGCCCGTTCAGGCATCATCGCGGGGATACTCCTCGCCCTGGGCCGCGCCATCGGCGAGACCATGGCTGTGACGATGCTCATAGGAAACAGCAACTTCCTGCCCACGGGCATCTTCAGCCCTGCCAACACCATGGCAAGCGTCATAGCCAACGAATTCGCGGAAGCGACGGGCATCACCGCCTCGTCTCTCATATACATCGCCCTTGTCCTTTTCTTTGTCACCACAGTCGTCAATATTATCGGCACCTATGTCATTCAGAAAGTAAGCATTGAATCTTCGAAAGAGGTTACCTGATGAAAGACCATGCGGGTGCGCGCCTCATTAAAGACATGATCTTCAAATGCGCGGTCTGTCTCTTCGCGTTCATATCCCTTTTGCCTCTTTACCTTATCCTTTACTACATAACAAAGAACGGGATCATGGTGATCAACTGGGATTTCCTCTTCAGCCTCCCGAGGCCTATCGGTGAATCCGGAGGCGGCGTATTCAACGCCATAATCGGGACCGTCATGCTCATTATCCTCTCCTGCATAATGTCCATCCCCTGCGGCATCGCGGCAGGCATTTATCTGTCGGAAAACAAAAAAGGCAAGCTGAGCAACACGATCCGTCTCTGTGTCATCGTTCTGCAGGGGACACCCTCCATTGTCATCGGCATCATTGCCTATCTCTGGGTTGTCGCCCCCCTGAAGACCTTCTCCGCTCTCTCCGGCGGCATCGCACTCTCCATCATGATGCTTCCCGTAATCATCAAGACGACTGAAGAAACGCTGAAGCTCATACCTTATCACCTGAAGGAGGCTTCGCTCGCCCTTGGCGTACCGTACCATCGAACGATCCTGAAGGTCATACTCCCCTCGGGGATAAGCGGGATCCTCACCGGTATCCTCCTGAGCGTAGCCAGGATCACGGGGGAAACGGCGCCGCTCCTTTTTACGGCATTCGGCAACCAGTTCATGAACATGAACATCCTCAAACCCATCGATTCACTGCCCTACAGGATATTCTACTACGCCATGAGCCCTTACCCGGAGTGGCATTCCTTCGCCTGGGGAGCATCGTTCATCCTCGTTGTCCTCACATTGGCCCTGAACCTTTTCGCAAGGGGGATTTCCGTTAAATGGAAAATACAGTTCTAAAAGTTGAGAATTTTTGTGCCTTTTTCGGAGACAACAAGATATTAAAGGAAGTAAACCTATCCGTATCCAAAAATGTCGTCGCCGCCCTCATGGGGCCATCGGGCTGCGGCAAGACAACGCTCATTCGATGCGTCAACAGGATGCACGAGCTCATTCCAGGGACCGCCATCTCCGGGAAAATGACCCTGGTCAACGAGGACATCTACACCATGCAGCCCATCGTACTCAGAAGGAAGGTGGGCATGGTCTTCCAAAAACCCAATCCCTTCCCCACCATGAGCATTTATGAGAACGTCATCGCCGGGTACAAGCTCAACGGCATACGCATCCCGCGAGGCGAACTGGACAATATCGTTGAACAGTCACTGAAAAAAGCGGCCCTCTGGGAAGAGGTGAAAGACACGCTACACCGCAAGGGAACGTTCCTCTCGGGAGGCCAGCAGCAAAGGCTCTGCATCGCCAGGGCGCTTGCCATGGATCCGGAGATACTGCTGCTCGACGAACCCACATCAGCCCTTGACCCCAAATCGACATCCCAGATCGAAGAGCTCTTCGTGGAGCTGAAAAAAAACGTCACCATGCTCCTTGTCACTCACAACATAGCGCAGGCCGCACGGGTCTCCGATTTCACCGCTTTTATCTATCTCGGGGAACTCATAGAGTTCGGACCGACAGAAAAGATGTTCACCGTACCGAAAGACAAACGCACGGAAGAATACCTGACCGGAAAATTCGGCTAGACTGACGTTCGTCCCCATTCACGGGGACTTCAAAATCCCATTGTAATCGATGGCAAAAGCTACTATACTCTTGCCATCCAGACCAGGAGGCGAGTAATGCTTGAAGGACACATATACAAGACTTTTGACCTCGAATTGAAGGAGCTCAAGGAAAAGCTCCTCCACGAAGGCGGACTGGTTGAAAAATCTATTAACAACGCTATCAAGGCACTCCTCGAACGCAACTCAGAACTTGCCGCGAAGGTGATCGAAGACGACCCTGCCATCAATTCCATCGAGGTCGAGATCGACGAGTTCTGCCTGAAACTGCTCGCCCTGCGCCAGCCGGCGGCGCGCGATCTGCGCTTCATTACAACAGCCATAAAGATCAACTACGACCTTGAACGCATCGGCGACATGGCCGTAAACATCTGTGAGCGGGTCCAGGAACTCAACCAGGAACCGCAGCTCAAACCTTACATCGACCTGCCGATGATGGCGGAGACAGTTCAATTCATGCTCAAAGAAAGTCTCGACGCCTTCGTCAAGGAGGATGTCGCGCTGGCGAGAAAGGTCACACGGGACGACAAGAAGGTCGATCAGTTTCTCGACCAGATCTTCAGGGAACTGCTTACATACATGATGCAGGACATGCGCACGATCTCCCGGGCAACACGTGTGCTGTTCATATCCAAGTATCTCGAGAGAATGGCCGATCACGCCGTTAACATCGCGGAACTGGTCATCTTCCTTGTGGAGGGAAAGATAATACGGCATTCAAAGGAACCAGAGGAATAACAGCATGTTCCTGAGGAAATGGGCCATACCGCTTCTGATCGTTCTGCTGCTGGCTTCCTGTTCCGGCAAAACCCACGACAGGTCAAGGGAAAAGCACACGATCACCATTGCCGGCTCCACCTCCGTCATGCCGTTCACGGAAAAACTTGCGGAGCATTTCATGGTTGACCACAAGAACTTCGTCATCGATGTCCAGGGAGGCGGTTCAACTGCCGGCATCCAGGCGACCATCAATAATACCGTCGATATCGGCATGTCTTCGCGTGAACTGAAAGAGAATGAAAAAATGCTCAACACGATCACCATCTGCCATGATGGTATCGTGGTCATCGTCCACCCCGACAACCCTATCGGGATGCTTAATCTGGCACAGATACGGCAGATCTTCAGCGGCCAGATCACCAACTGGCGCGATCTCGGATGGATCAACAGAAAGATCGACGCCGTGTCGCGTGAAGAGGGTTCGGGCACCCGCAGCGCCTTCGAAGACCTTATCATGAAAGGTAAAGAGATAGACGACGGCACCATGGTCCAGGATTCCAACGGCTCCGTCAAGGAAGTGGTCGCAACAGACCCCTATGCTATCGGTTACGTTTCGATGGGCCTTGTCGATAAAAAGGTCAGGCCCGTTTCCATAGACAACGTGAGCCCGTCCATCAGGACCATCAAGTCGGGACGCTACAAGATCGTGAGACCCTTTCTCTACGTGACGAACGGGGAACTGGACAACAAGGCGAAACAGTTTGTCGATTACGTGTTATCGAAAGAGGGACAGAACATTCTGAGGAACGAAGGGCTGGTTGGCTTCTATGACTGACAGGACGATGCTCAAGGAAAGGTTTGTAAAGTGGGTGCTCATCACCTTCGCGCTTTCGTCGTTGCTTTTCCTCTTCCTCATATTCGTTTTCATCCTTGCAGAAGGACTGCCGCTTTTTCTCAAGGTGGGGTTGAAAAAGATCATCTTCGGATTCAAATGGGCACCTACAAAGGGCTATTTCGGCATATTCCCCATGATCGTCTCTTCCTTCCTCGTCACCTTCGGGGCTCTCGTCATAGGAGCTCCCCTGGGCCTTTCCTGTGCCATCTACCTCTCCGAGTACTCGGGCAAAAAGACGAAGATGTTTCTCAAGCCCGCACTGGAGCTCCTTGCCGGCATCCCTTCCGTCGTCTACGGTTTTCTCGGGGTCATTTACATCGTCCCCCTTGTCAGGAACTATCTCGGAGGATCGGGCTTTTCCCTCATATCCACATCGCTCATACTGGGGGTCATGATCCTTCCCACGATAATCAGCATTTCCTTCGACGCGATCACAACCGTTCCCAAGACATACCGTGAAGCATCCGCGGCCATGGGCGCCACAAAATGGCAGACGATCTACAAGGTCATACTCCCTTCTGCGAAATCAGGCATACTGGCAAGTTTCATCCTCGGTATGGGAAGGGCTATCGGAGAAACGATGGCCGTCATCATGATCGCCGGCAACGCGCTGAAGATACCCACGAGCATTCTTGATCCGCTCAGAACCCTGACGGGCAACATCGCCCTCGAGCTTGCCTATGCGACCGGAGACCACAGGCTGGGCCTTTTCTCGACAGGAATAGTTCTCATGGTCATCATCATGGCCCTCAATTACCTTGCAAACTTCGGCATCAAGAGGAAACCGGCCAAATGAGAGTAAACCCCAGGATAATCAACCAGGCTGTCAGGGTGGGCTTGAGCGCGCAGGCACTCTTCACCGTGAGCATCCTTGTCGTCATCGTGGCGATAATATGTGTCAAGGGCTTTCCTTATATCGATTTCGCCTTTATCTTTTCGTTTCCCGAGGACATGGGCAGACACGGGGGCATATTCCCCTCCATCGTCGGCACGATACAGCTTGCCCTCCTTTCGATACTGCTTGCCACACCGCTTGGTGTAGGCACGGCCATCTTTTTAACGGAATACACCAGGGAATCGGCTTTCACCAAGCTCATCCGCTTCGGCGTCGAATCGCTTGCCGGCATCCCTTCCATTCTGTACGGCCTCTTCGGCTTCATCTTTTTCGTCATCAAGCTCAAGATGGGCTGGTCTCTTCTTGCCGGGGTCCTCACATTGACCATCATGATCCTCCCCACCATCATAAGGACCAGCGAGGAGGCGATCAGGGCGGTACCCCGCCAGCTCAGGATCGTCAGCTATTCACTTAGCGCCAGTAAATGGGAGACAATAAAAAAGGTGGTCCTCCCTGCCGCGATGCCCGGCATCCTTACGGGGATCATGCTCAGCATCGGCAGGGCAGTGGGGGAAACGGCGGCGGTCATATTCACCATGGGAAGCTCGCTGAGGCTCCCCCTTTCGCTCATGGATTCGGGCAGGACCATGGCGGTCCATTTCTATATCCTTGCCCGGGAAGGCATTTCCATGGAAAAGGCGTACGGTACGGCGCTGGTGCTTGTCCTGAGCATCCTGCTCATAAACGTCGTGGCTTATTACCTCATGAACAAGGCCATCGCCAGGTATTCATAGGGAGTTATGGAAACAAAGATAACCGCAAGCAATTTAAACCTGTCATTCGGCGACACGCATGTCCTGAAAGACGTGACCATCGATGTCTACAAGAACACCATAACCGGTTTCATGGGTCCCTCCGGGAGCGGTAAATCGAGCCTCATATCCATCATCAACCGCATGATAGATTTCGAGAACAATGTAAGGATCGAAGGCGACGTATTGATAGACGGAAAGAGCATACTTGACGGGTCCTCCAACCCCATTGAGCTTCGCAGGCGTGTCGGCACCGTCTTTGCAGTGCCCATCCCGCTGCCCCGCTCAATATTCGAGAACATCGCCTATGGGCCAAGGCTCAAAGGGATATCGGACCGGACCAGCCTTCACCACATTGTCGAGGACAGCCTGAAAAAGGCCTTCCTCTGGGACGAGGTCAAGGACCGTCTCAACACATCGGCGCTTAAACTGTCGGGCGGACAACAGCAAAGGCTCTGCCTTGCCCGGACGCTCGCACTCAAACCGGAGATCATACTCCTCGACGAACCATGCTCGGGGCTTGACCCGATCTCCACGGCAAAGATCGAGGATGCCCTGAGCGAACTGAAATCGGACTACACGATCATCCTCGTATCGAACAATACAAAACAGATCGCCAGGATCAGTGATTTCTCGGCCTTTTTCTACCTGGGAACGCTCATTGAATACAACACAACGGACAAGGTCTTCACCGCCCCCGTCGAGAAGAGAACAGAAGACTACATTCAGGGAAAGTTTGGATAATGAACGAGTTCGCTCTTGAAACCAAAGATCTCAATCTCTATTACGGTAATTTCCACGCGCTGAAAAACATCGATTTCCATGTTCATTCAAATGCCATAACAGCGCTCATCGGCCCTTCCGGCTGCGGCAAATCGACTCTCCTTCGCTGCTTCAACCGCATGAACGACCTCATTGAGGACATCCGTATTGAAGGGGGCATCTATGTCCACAACGAAAAGCTCGACGAGATAGACATCATCAACCTGAGGAAAAAGGTTGGTATGGTCTTCCAGAGACCGAACCCCTTCCCTTTTACCGTGTATGAGAACATGATCTACGGCCTGAAGGTCCATGGCATGAGCAACAGGCGCACCATGAAAGAAAAGGTGGAGAAATGTCTCCACGCCGTCGGCCTTTTCGACGAGCTCAAAGACAAGTTCCACATGCCCGCCCTCGACCTTTCGGAAGAGATGAAGCAGCGGCTCTGTGTGGCCCGGCTGCTCACGGTCGAACCGGAGATCATCCTCCTTGACGAACCATGCTCCGCCCTCGACCCCATCGCCACCATGAGGATCGAGGAACTTATGATAGAGCTTAAGGAACGCTACACCATCCTCATAGTTACCCATAACATGCAGCAGGCCGCCCGGGTTTCCGATTATACCGGATTCATGCTCCTCGGAGACCTCGTCGAATTCGGCGACACCTCCCAGATATTCACCTCACCCGGAGATGAGAGGACTGAAGGGTACATCACGGGAAGGTATGGATAAAAAAGTTTATTTGGTTTGTCTGGTTTCTCCCATTATTGCAGCAAATTCAGCTTTATTAACCAAAGAAACTGGAAAAACTATAAAAACCGAAGAAACCACGTTCCTTCCTATTACCTGTCTTCTCAACATTGACATCGCAGAACAAACATAGTAACTTTTCAAAAACAACAGGGGGATGGCATGGGGATGTCCAACGGTATGTTTCTTGAAGTTATCGAATGGTTTGACGACACGGGCAAGGAGATCGCCCACAGGATACCCCCGGAAGGGTCCGGCGACATCAAGTACGGCGCCCAGCTCACTGTCCGTGAGAGCCAAGCGGCGGTCTTCTTCTATGAAGGAAAGGCCTATGATGCCGTGGGAGCAGGGCGGTATACCCTCTCCACCCTTAACATACCTATCATAACAAAGATCCTGAGCCTGCCATGGGGTTTCACAAGCCCTCTTCGCGCAGAGGTCTATTTCATCAACACGAAGACCTTCGCCAATCTTGCCTGGGGAACACGTGATCCGGTGGCGTTCAAGGACTCGACCCTCGGCCTGATAAGGCTTCGCGCCTTCGGGATGTTCAATATCAGGGTCATCCAGCCTTCGCTCTTCATCAACACCCTTGTGGGGACAAAAGGATCATACACCGTTGAAGACATCGAGGACTACCTCGGGAAGGTCATCGTGTCACGCTTCAACGACTACCTCGGGGGCAACCTCGATACGCTCTTCAACCTCCCGGGAAAATACGATGCCATTTCGGCGGGTCTTTCGGAGACGCTTGAAAAGGACCTGGCACGCTTCGGCCTTCAGCTCTCCGGGCTTTACATCAATTCCATCACACCGCCGCAGGAGGTCCAGAAGGCCATCGACGACAAGAGCAGGCTCGCCGTATTCGATGACCTCAACAAGCTCCTGAAAATGAAGGCTGCCATGGCCATGGAGAGCGCGGCCCAGAATCAGGGAGAAGCAGGAGGCGGGCTGGGCATGGGGCTCGGGTTCATGATGCCGGCCATGTACGCTGAAACACTCAAAGGCGCGTCGCAGCCGGCCGAAATGTTGAAATGCCCTGAATGCCAGGGTATCATCGACAAGAACGCACATTTTTGTCCGTCATGCGGCCATCATCTTCTCGTTGTGCAACAGTGCCCCCACTGCACCAAGAACCTGCCGGCACAAGCCAGGTTCTGCCCTTCATGCGGCAAACCTGTCAGCGAAAAACCTTCACCGGCGAAATGTCCGCACTGCGGGTCCGAGAACCTCGCGAACTCGCTGTATTGCAATCAGTGTGGTGAAAAGATCTGACAACGATGCAGATCGAACATCGATGCCCTCAATGCGACGGGCCGATCATCCTCGACGAGACAGACCGGCTGCTCATCTGCTCTTTTTGCAAAACAAAGCTCTGTATACAACCGAAGGACTATCTCCGGTATTGTTTCGCTCCCTGCGGCCCCCTTCTGGAGGAGGTCCTTTTCGTCCCTTACTGGCGTTTCCGAGGGATCCGTTTCCTGTGCAAAACAAGCAGGATCGAGGATGGTATCGTTGACAAAACATTTCTCGCAATCGACAGCAAACATTTCGCGCCCACCCTGGGCATCAGACCCCAGTCGCTGAAGCTCAGGTTTGTACAAACTGCCGAGAACACCAGGTTCATTGCTCCAAAGATATCCTTTGACAGGGCATCGGTGGAAACGAAGAACGATGTCGTCTACGAAATAGTCACCGTACACGAAACACGTTTCATCCGGCGCGGCACGCAGGGGGACTACGACGAGGTCCCCGAAACCCGGAGGGAATTGAAAGAAGACAGGGTCTACCATGAGGCCTTCATGGCTGACACAACGAGTCTCATCTACACGCCTGTTTTTGTCCGCAACGGCCGTTTTTTCGATGCCATACTCAATGAACCTCTTTACGGTGGCCCTGCCGTCCATGAATCCCTTCCATACGAGGTCTTTTCCGGAAACTGGGAGGTCGATTTTCTTCCCACCCTCTGTCCCGATTGCGGCTGGGACACGATAGCGGAAAAAGACAGCTGCGTCCTGTTATGCAAGACGTGTAATTCCGCCTGGGAGTCACGTCCGCAGGGACTCAAGCGGGTCGGCTTCGCGACGGCAATATCAGGTAAGGCAGCGAAATCGTCCCCCCGGCAATACCTGCCGTTCTGGCGCATCCAGGCGGATGTTGAAGGTATAAAGCTCGGCTGCTATGCCGATCTCGTCAGACTCGGAAATCTCCCGAAGGTCATACAGCCGCACTGGGAAGAACCCCCCTTTTCCTTCTGGACGCCGGCATTCAGGATGACCCCGTCCGTCTTCCGGCGTTTGTCAAAACAGTTCACCATCGCCGGCTTCTCAGGTGAAATGGATGACCGCATCCCCGACGCACCCATTCATCCCGTCAACCTGCCTCTTGAGGATGCCGTCGACAGCCTGGTGACGATCATCGCCGATCTTGGCATCAATAAGAAAAAGGTCCTTCCTGCTCTTCCCCACATTAAAATGAAAGTGCGCGAGGCGCTGCTTGTGCTCTTCCCCTTCACTGAAACCGACCATGAATGCGTCCAGCCGGATATCAAATGCGGCTTCATGAAAAATGCCCTGCAGTGGGGAAGAAACATCTAAAAAGAGCTTGAACCGCTTGAGCAGCTTGAACAGTTTGAACGTAAAAACAAAACATCACCAGAAAAAGGATGGAAGCATTTCTTTGCCGTTGGCGAAGAGTGAACCGATGCAGGGTAAGCCGCCCACAGCTTAAGCAGAGAGCGTGAGACCTGACCGGACATGCGGCCAAATAGTTTTTCCTGAATCCCGGCCCCAAGCCGGAATAAATAGATTTATCGCGGTTCAAGCGGTTCATCCGCTTTAATGTTTGACGGGGGTCAAACATTAAAGCGGATGTGGAGGATGTCGCCGTCCTGCACGATGTAGTCGCGGCCTTCAAGCCTGAGGAGGCCTTTTTCCCGGGCCGTGTGCTCGCTGCCGCAGGCGATAAAATCATCAGCGCCTATTACCTCGGCCCTGATGAACCCCTTTTCCATGTCCGTGTGGATCTTTCCTGCGGCCTTCACGCATGTTGTACCCTCCGGGATGGTCCAGGCCCTCATTACCTTGCCCACAATGGTATAAAAGGTGACAAGACCCAGAACGCGGTATCCGACGTGAATGACCTTTTCTATGGATATCTCTTTCATTCCATATAGTTCCATGTATGATGCCCTCTCTTCTCCGGGAAGGGCGCCAAGGTCTTCTTCGAGCTTTCCGCAGATATAGACAACCTCTCTGCCGTTTTTTTTCGCCGCATTTTCAACGGTTCCCACGGGTGCACTTGTGATGCCGTCCTCATCCACATTGGCGATGTAGAAAAGAGGTTTTGTGGCAATAAGGCCGAAGGTGCGGACAACCTGCTTCTCGTTCTCATCGAAGTCATCCGTATCGACGAAGCGGCCCGCCTCCAGGTAACGTCTCACGCGCAAAAGGAGCTCCACCTCGGTTTCACCCTTTTCTTTTGAAACCTTCGCGAGGCGTTCTATCTTTTTTATTCTTTCCTCGACTATTTCGAGATCCGAGATTATTATCTCCGTCTCGACGATCTCCATGTCACGGGCAGGATCGATATCGGCATAGACGTGCGGCACCTGTCCTGAACTGAATGAACGGACCACGTGGGCTACGGCGTCGACATTGCGGATATGGGAAAGGAACCTGTTGCCGAGACCTTCCCCTTTATGGGCATCCTTGATGAGACCGGCGATATCGACGAATTCGATGGTGGTCTGAACAACCTTTTCCGGGCCAAGCAGCTTCTCCAGACCGGCAAGGCGCGCGTCCGGCACGGGCACAACACCCACGTTGGGGTCTATGGTACAGAAAGGATACGGCTGACATGGGACCGACAGCGCCGTAAGGGCATTGAAGATGGTTGATTTACCTGAATTGGGAAGCCCTATTATTCCGCATGAAAAGCTCATCGTGCACACTCACACCGGAGGGCGCTTGTTAAAGAGGCTCATGGCCTTCGCCCCTCCGTCATCAACGAAGGTCTTCAGGGCATCGCATGCCGTGTCTATAATATCGGCAAGCTCTCCGGCCTCTTCCGGGGTGAACCTGCCAAGGACATAATCTTCGGCGGGCACGACAGGGTTCCTGCCGATACCGATTTTGAGACGGTAAAAATCGGCAGTACCCATCGTCTCGATTATCGACCTTACCCCTTTATGCCCTCCGTCCCTGCCGCCGAGACGGATGCGCATCCTGCCGAGATCCATGTCAAGGTCATCATGGACAACGATCATGCAATCAGGGGAAACATTGAATTTCCCGGCAAGTTTTGCAATGGGCCCTCCGGACAGGTTCATGTAGGTATCGGGTTTTGCAAGGATCAGGCCTTCTTTCGTCCCGACCCTGCAACCCGAATCTTTTTTCGTAACTGGAAGCCTGTAACGCTCAGAGAATCGGTCGACAACAAGATAACCGATGTTGTGCCTCGTAAAGGTGTAACCGGAGCCCTTATTCCCAAGCCCGCACAGTAGAAGCAATAACCCTTACTCCTCTTTTTCCTTCTCCTTGGTTTCCGTCACTTCGGCCGCTTCTTCGACAACCTTCTTTTCCTCGACCGTAGGAGGTATGACGGAAAGGATCGCTGTGCCGCCCTGCTCCATCATCTTCACGCCGGGAAGCGATATGTCGCTCACATGGACCGAATCACCGATATCAAGCTCGGTAATATCGATAACGATCTCTTCCGGGATCTGTGTAGGAAGGCACTCGACCCTGGCAGACCTCAGGTGGATATCGATGATGCCGCCCAGGATCTCGCCCTTTGACTTTCCTTTCAGGTGGATAGGGACTTCCACTTCGACGGTCCTCTCCATGGAAACCTGGAGAAAATCGATGTGCATCACGTTAACACCGAGGCCGTCCTTCTGGACCTCTTTAACCATGACCGGCCTGTTCTCAACACCCTTGCCGCCAGTGATCTCCATATCAAGGATGACATTCCTCTTCATATGCCGGGTTATCTTCTCCCAATCTTTCGTCGAAACGGTTATTGAAACGGGGTCTACGTTTCTTCCGTAGAGCACCGCAGGGATCCTGCCTTCTCTCCGCAGCTTTCTCGCGATGCCCTTGCCTGTTGCATTTCTTGTGTCTGCTTTGATCAAAACCTGCTCCATAATTATTTCCTCCTGCTATATAAACAACGAACTTACAGATGCGTCACTGTGTATTCTCTTGATGGCCTCGCCGAGTATTGGCGAAACATCAAGTATTTTTATCTTTTTCGATTTCTTTCCCTGGTCCGAAAGAGGAATGGTATTGGTGGCGATGAGCTCCTTGAGCGGTGAATTATTGATCCTTTCGATCGCCTCCCCGGAGAGCACCGGATGGGTACAGCAGGCGTAAACGACCTTCGCGCCGCTATCCACCAGAGCCTGCGCCGCCTGAACTATGGTCCCGCCCGTATCGATCATGTCATCGAGGAGAATGGCTGTTTTGCCGTTCACATCACCTATGACGTGCATTACCTTGGATACGTTCGCGCGCTCACGCCTCTTGTCGATGATCGCGATCGTCGCGTTTATCCTCTTGCCGAGTTCTCGCGCCCTCTCCACACCGCCGGCATCGGGAGAAACAACCACGATCTCGCCCTTGATCTTCTTTACGTACTGGAGTTGAACGGGAAGCGCGTACAGGTGATCGACGGGGATATCAAAAAAGCCCTGGATCTGGCCCGCGTGCAGGTCCATGCCCAGTATCCTCGATGCCCCCGCGACGGTTATCAGGTTTGCCACAAGCCGCGCAGAAATTGATGTGCGGGGTAAGACCTTCCGGTCCTGCCTTGCGTATCCGTAGTAAGGTATCACGACAGTGATCCTTCCGGCGGAGGCGCGTTTAAGTGCGTCCAGCATGACAAGGAGCTCCATGAGATTCTGATTCACAGGGGGACACGTGGGCTGGACCACGAATGTGTCCATTCCACGCACGCTTTCATCGATCTCAACCTGTATCTCGCCGTCGCTGAACTGATTCACTTTTGCCTTGGCGAGCTTCACGCCGAGATAATCACAGATCCTGAATGCCAGTTCCGGGTTTGCGTTGCCAGTTAATATTCTGAGTTTATCCAATCGAAACCCTCCTGATATATTTGTGCTGGGGCGGGAGGATTCGAACCTCCGAATGCAGGCTCCAAAGGCCTGTGTCTTACCGCTTGACGACACCCCAAATTTTATTACTCCAAATTCTCCCCGTTCACCCTGTTGACCTCTTTTTCATAAGCGCCGAGAACACTTGCCTCGACCATCTGCCTTGCACTGTTGTTCAAAGGATGGACTGTATCGCGAAACGTCCCGTCCTTCATCTTTTTGCTCGGCATGGCAACAAACGTCCTGTTGTCGATACTGATAACCTTGAGATCCCGGACAATAAAACAATCGTCAAACACTATCGACGCATAAGCCTTTACCCGTTTCTCGTTTACAGGAAATATCCTTACATCAGTAATCTCCATAAAATAATTCCCTCCCTATAAACTATACGCAACAAAGACAACCCCCAGGTTATTTATAATAGAAGACGCCTGCCATGCGTCTTCTTCATTGGCAAATATTCCGAACACCGAAGAACCGCTTCCGCTCATAAGCGATCCGAGGGCCTTCGCTTCTTTCAATTTTGTTTTAATCTCTCCAATTTGTGGGCACATTGTCATACCGACACGTTCGAGGTCATTTTCCAAAATGCTCGCAATGTCACATGTGTTTTTAAAATTACCCCTCAATTTAATATCATTCTCTTTATTTGTCAACACGATTTTAAGACCTTCATAGACCGTCTTCGTTGATATGGCAACGTTGGGATAGACAATGACATACCACATCTTTGGAAGGCTGACGGGGCTTATGATATCACCCGTTCCCTCCATGACGCAGGATCTCCCGTAAAGGAACAACGGCACATCGGCGCCGATACCCGCGCCTATGCGCCGCAGCTCTTCGTCTCCGAGGGAAAGCTCCCAGTGGTCCCTGAGCTCTTTCAGGACCGTCGCCGCGTTGGTGCTCGGACCTCCCAGGCCGCTTCCTATGGGAATGCGCTTTTCAATGAAGACGCGCACACCGCGGCGGACCGAGGCCGCCTCCCTGAGGGCGCGCACGGCACGGAAGACGGTATTGGCCTCGCCCTGGGGGAGCACCCCCCTGTCGTCTCCGATAACGATCCCGTCTCCTTCAATGTCCTCAATATGGATCGTGTCGTAAACAGACACAATGTCGACAACGCTCTGAATGTTGTGATAACCATCGGGTCTCTTAGAGATGACCTTGAGGTAAAGATTTACCTTGGCGGGAGAAAGAACGGTCTTTTTCATGTCCTTTGCTCACATTATCCCTTCGATCTGGAACTTATCGATGCCGAAATCGGGGTTGGCAATGAGGTTGACCTTCGTTTTATGGGTTGTCTCAATATGCTCCAGAGAGCTCTTCTCCTCTTCATAGAGAAGGTCTGCCACATCGGGAGCGAGGTAGATGTTGAACACCCTCCCCTCGCCTTTTCTGCAAGCGCTCTTCAGTTCTCTCAACACTTCATAGCAGACGGTAAACCTGGACTTGATGTAGCCGGAGCCGTCGCAGTTCGGGCATGTCTCCGTCAGCAGGTTGACAACGTTGTGACGGGTTCGTTTTCTTGTGATCTGCACCAGCCCCAGCTCGCTGATCGGATAGGCAAAGGTCTTGATCCTGTCCTTCTTGAGTGCCTCCATCAGTGATTGAAAGACGGTTTCCCTGGATTCCTTGCGTTCCATATCAATGAAATCTATGATGATTATCCCGCCGATATTGCGAAGGCGGATCTGGTAGGCTATCTCCTTGACGGCCTCGAGGTTCGTCCTCAGGATGGTATCCTCCAGGTCCTTTTTGCCAAGGTACCTGCCGGTATTAACATCAATGACCGTCAACGCCTCCGTGTAATCGAGGACGATATATCCGCCTGATTTGAGCCATATCTTCTTTTGAAGCAGCTTTGTGACCTCCATCTCTATGCCGTAAACCTCAAAAATCGGGTCTTTTTCATCAAAAAAAGTCACTTCGCATCCCTCTTCGGGCAGATATTCCTTCAGAAATCCTTCAAGGCGGCTGAAGATGTACTCATCGTCGACGATGACCTTTTTCAGGTTATGGGAATGGAGGTCCCTGATCACCCTGAAGATGATGCCAAGTTCCTGGTGGAGGATCGAAGGCGCCCTTACGCCTTTTGATTTCTCCTGTATGCTCTCCCAGATGCGTTTCAGGAAGTTCAGGTCTGCCTCGAGCTCTTCAGCGCCCTTGCCATCAGAGGCCGTTCTGGCGATAAGCCCGTAACCCCTGGGACATATGTCCTTCATTACGGTGGCCAGGCGCTTGCGTTCTTCTTCATCCTCTATCTTCCGGGAAACCCCGATGTGATCCGTTCCGGGCATGAGAACAAGGAGCCTGCCCGGCAGGGTTATCTTCGAGGTCACCCTTGTGCCTTTTTGGCCGATAGGTTCACGGGAAACCTGCACGATCAGCTCCTGTCCGTCTTCGAGAACACCCTCTATCCTCTCGCCGGCCTCGAAATGATAATCGGAACCGTCGAATTCCTCGTACATCATTCGATCGAGGATGATATCACCCACATAAAGGAAGGCCGATTTCTCCAGCCCGATATCGATGAAGGCGGCGTCCATCCCGGGCACTATCCTGACAACCTTGCCCTTGTATATGCTGCCGACCATGCTGTGGCTGTTCTTTTTTTCAATGAAGAATTCGACAAGGCTGCCGTTTTCGAGAAAGGCTATCCTCGTTTCATTGTACGTCACGTTTATAATAAGTTCAGATGCCATTGATCCTTCCCGATCCTATTTTAATGATCCTGCTGAAACCGCCCTGCGACCACAGCTGCTTGATGCCCCTGCCCCGCCACAAAAGGAATGATCTGTCACCGGAAACCCTCCATTTCTCAAATTCACCCTCATGCTCTTTATCGGTGACAAGCACGAAGAGATAATCTTTTACCACATCTTTCAAGGGTCCTTCAATAAACTCGTATATCTTCATGCCCGAGGGGAGCGTTTCGTTTATCCTGCCGATCGTCGGGGGGCCTATTATTGCAGCGGCATCCGTCTCGATCTCGATGAACTCGAAGGTGCTTTCTACACCCACCGGAAGGGCATCAGTCAGCGCTATCTTCGGCAAAGGGTGGTATTTGCCGCGCATCTTTATCGTTATGTCCGAGGCCTTCATCGCCCTGACAAGGATGCTCATCGTATCGAGATGCCCTATATAACGGGCGTCCCCAAATTTTCCGTAACGGAAGGTGAACTTTTTGGACAATCCTGGACCTGCTTCTGTCGACAACGAGCCCGCGGTATTGATCGGGGACCGCGCCACATCCATCCGGGGCGTCTGCGGAGCGCACATACCCGACGAACACTCGAGACCGCATCCGGCACAACCGGTCAGGCAATCTTCAGTCATATCCCCCGATCGGGCCTTTTCCAGTTCCTTCAGGAGAAAGGATTTTCTGCAGCCCATGTCCACGACGTCCCATGGGAGCCTCGCTTCTGTGTCGCGGGCGCCGGTGTATCGGCCCGCGTCGATCGCGTTTTCTTCGAACCACTGACGGTAGGGCTCAAATGAGAAAAATTCCCTCCAGGCCTCAAGTCTGACACCGTGTGCGTGGAGATGTTCGAAGAGCCCGGCAAGATGTTCGTCTCCACGAGCGACAATACCTTCGACGACGCTTACCGCGGTGTCGCGGTATCGCACCCTGGCACCCTTTTTCTTAAGGGCATCCTTTATGAACATGATCTTGTCGGTCAGGACCCTTTCATCGTCCATCGGCAGCCATTGGAACGGGGTATGGGGCTTTGGAATGAAGGGGGACACCGAAAGATTAACATCCATACCTGCCGCCCTGAAAGGGGCGATAACCTCGCGTATTGCAACAAGGTCCTCTTCCGTCTCCCAGGGAAAACCAACCATTAGATAAAGCTTGAGCCTTCGCCAGCCGAGGTCCTTGAGAACGGGAAGCTGTCTGACAAGGCTGTCCACATCGATGTTCTTATTGAGCCGCGATCTCAGGCCCGCCGTGGGCGCTTCAAGGGCAAAGGTGAACCCGGTCCGCGCCATCTGGCCCATTGCGGTGATCTCTTCGTCGCCGATGCTGCCGATCTTCAGCGAAGGCAGACTCACAGACAATCCTTTATACTCACTCTTCGCGTATTCAAGCACATCGAACAGACGTCCGTAGTCCCCGGAGCTAAGCGAGAGCAGGGAGATCTCCTCATATCCGGTACGCCGGAGCCCCTCATCGATGGCGGCCTTCACTGCCTCGAACGAACGTTCCCTGTAAGGGCGGTAACCGAACCCCGCCATGCAGAACCGGCAGCCGTTTCCGCAACCTCTCGATATCTCGATATTAAGACGATTATGTACACTGTCCACTGTTGGTATGGGCGGGCAGACGGGATGATACGCCTCGTCAAGATCGCCGACATAAAGGCGTTTGACCTCTTCCTTTGGAAAAAAAGGGGAATATACCCCTTCCAGGCGGGAAGCCTCTTCAATGACCCTGATTCTCGACTCACCCTTCATGCCGCCCACCAGTTTCAGGATGGAAACCAGGACTTCGTCCCCTTCACCTGCAACAATAAGATCGAAAAACCGCCCGTAAGGCCCGGGGTTGAGCATGAGGGGGCCGCCGCCGATCACGATCGGGTCGCCTTCGCGGCGTTCACGGGCACGGATCTTAACCCTTCCCAGTTCGAGCATATTGAGAACGTTCGTCACGTTGAGCTCATAGGTCAGGGAAAAACCGATGACATCCATGGCATGAAGCGGCGTTTTCGATTCCAGGGTCGCAAGGGCAGATGAACTTTTCCTTAGATGTTCTTCCATGTCCGCCCAGGGCGCGAAACAGCGCTCGCACCATACACCATCGATATTGTTGGCGATCTCATAGAGGAGGAAAAGTCCGTAATAGGACATGGCGATCTCGTACACGTCAGGGTAACACAGGGCAAAACGGACCTCGACGTCCTTCAGGTCTTTTCTTATACGATTGGGCTCGATCCCGGTATACCGGGCGGGCCTGAGGATATGACGGGGAATGTCAAACATCTTTTTCTCGCTTTACTCGAAAAAAACAGGTTATGGGTGATGGAAAAGATAAAAGACAGGTCATAGGTTATGGGTTATGGGTTATGGAAAAAACTCTCCTACCTATCACCTATGACCTATGACCTATCACCTATAACCCATCACCTGTACTTCTTCATTATCCTTTCCAGGTCTTCCATGACCATCGACTGGATACGTTCCAGGGCCTCGGGCGTGTCGGCTTCGAAACGCAAAACCAGCATGGGCTGAGTATTCGAGGGTCTCACCAGCCCCCAGCCGTCGTCCATGATGGCCCTCACACCGTCGATATCGATGACCGGGTACTTTCCGCGATAGTGCTCCGTGAGCTCTCGCACAACATCAAATTTCACGTCATCGCCGCAATCCACGCGGATCTCCGGCGTGGACCATGTCCTGGGCAGATCGCTGAGAAACTCGGATACGGGCCTGCCCTCTTCTTCCATTATCTCCAGGAACCTCAGTGTTGCATAAACAGCATCATCGTATCCGAAGAATCTGTCGGCGAAAAAGATATGACCGCTCATCTCTCCGCCCATCAGGGCGCCCGTCTCTTTCATCTTCTGTTTTATAAGGGAATGGCCCGCCTTCCACATAACGGGCACGCCCCCGTTTTTCTCGATATCGGCAAAGAGGTTCCTGGAACACTTCACCTCGGAAACGAACGTGCCCCCCTTGTTCTTCTTCGCAACACTCCGGGAAAAGATCAGCATGAGGTAATCACCCCAGATTATGCCGCCTTTTTCATCGACAACGCCTATCCGGTCGGCGTCACCGTCGTAACCGATGCCCACATCGGCCTTCTCTTCGACAACGGTCTTTCTAAGAGCGGCAAGGTTCTTTTCGACGGTGGGGTCGGGAAAATGGTTGGGGAAATGACCGTCCATATCACAAAAAAGCTCCGTCACATCCTGACCGAACTCTCTCATTATTGGTGCTGCAATGACCCCGCCGGTACCGTTGCCGGCGTCAATGACAACCTTGAAACGCTTTCCGATTTTAATGTTGGAACGCAGGTAGGCGTAATAATCGTCAACAATACGGCCGTATTCAAGCTGCGAACCCGTGCCGCTTACGAACCTCTTTGCCTCGATGATCTTTCTGATGTCCTGTATCTGTTCTCCCCAGATCGTCGATCTGCCGACGGCGACCTTGAAACCGTTCATCGTGGGAGGGTTATGGCTTCCCGTCACCATGATCCCGCCTTCGACATCGAGATTGAAAAGGGAGTAGTAGAAAAGAGGCGTTGGCACAAGGCCGATGTCAGTGACCGCAAGACCGCTTTCCATCATTGCCTCCATGAGGAGATCGCGGTAATGTTCGGAAGAGAGCCGGCAATCACGCGCCAGAGAGGCTTTATTTCTGCCCCTTTCATGCATGTATGACGCGAAGGCCCTGCCGATATTGCGGACGACATCGTCAGTGAGGTCCCTCTCGACGTTTCCCCTGATGTCATATTCCCTGAATATCTCATTATTCATGTGGTTTTCCCTCAATTATCCCGGTATCTGCAGGCAGGCATCGTGAAGACAGGTTCTTCCCTGAGCATCTCTATCATCATCAGGGCGTTCTTTACCGCCTTGCCTGCATGACAGTTGTTGAAAAAGACAAATGTTGCCTTCGCTTTTTTAGCCACATCCCTGATCGGCGCCACGAAAGCCCTGAGTTCCTTATCCGTGTACAGATAATCATACCGGATATCGACAGGCTCCCTGAACCATCTCCTGTTGCGGCCGTGAAACCGGAAATAACCCGTCTGAGACGTCAGCTCGGGCACGAAAGGCATGAGTCCTTTCAGCTTCGGTTCGTCAACTATGCAGGAACCCAGCGAGAGCTCCCTGAGAAGATCATAATATTTTTCTTCGAACCACCCGGCATTGCGAAACTCGATGACCGATTCGTATCCCGTGAACTCGTCGCGCAGTTTTTTCAGGTACCCGATATTCTCGTCCGTCGGCCCGAACATATAGGGAAACTGGAAGAGAAGGGCCTTCACGCCGGGGCCAAGCGGCTTGATGCCTTCCTTGAATAGTCTGCATGTGGCCGATATATCATCTCCGAGGTCATGCGTGATGCCTTTATAGGCTTTCACAACAAAAGAAAAATCAGCCGGCGTCCGCCTGGTGAATGATTCCATTGTTTTATGTGACGGCATCGCATAATAGGTGTAATTGACCTCCAGGGCTCTAAATCCCATCTTGTTCGCATAATAGGGGAGCATTTCCTGTTTTTTGATGCCCGCAGGATAGACCTCTCCAACCCAGTCATCAAAAGAAAATCCGCTCGTTCCGATAAGTATCTCACCCATTTCTTTTTTGGTTTGACAAGTTATTTGCATGTACATAATATATGTCAACATGTAAAATCTCAAGGTAAAAAGGGGCGCCGATGGAGAGACAATACATCATAGACGACATGAACCTCAAGGAATCATGGAGGTTATTCCACATCATGGCGGAATTCATCGAGGGATTCGAGAACCTGAACGATATAAGCCCCGCCATCACCGTTTTCGGAAGCGCCCGCTGCAAGAAGGATGACGAGCTTTACCAGAGGACCTACACGCTGGCCAAACTGCTTGGCAAGTACGGCTTTAACATCATAACCGGCGGCGGGGGCGGCGTCATGGAGGCCGCGAACAGGGGCGCAAAGGAAGCCGGGGTAAAATCCGTGGGCATAAACATCGAGCTTCCCTTTGAACAAAAACCGAATACGTACTCAAACATGAAACTGAGCTACCACTATTTCTTCGTACGCAAGGTCATGTTCCTCAAGTACGCCATGGCCTATATCGTCATGCCCGGGGGTTTCGGCACCCTCGATGAGTTCTTTGAGGCCGTCACGCTCATCCAGACAAGGAAGATGAGGCCTTTCCCGGTCATTCTCGTCGATTCCTCATACTGGAAGGGGCTCATCGAATGGATGAAGGAAAAGATGCTGGCTGACGGCAAGATCCTCAAGGAAGACCTGGACATCTTCAAGATCATGGACGACCCGCAGGAGATCGCGGACTACGTCAAGAAATTCGTGATCCTTTAGAGACAGCTTGAACAGTTTGAGCCGTTTGAACAGCTTGAGCGTTCAAAACATATTCTCTGAAAACTGTTCTCTAATGCTTCAAAAGATGAGTATTTTTTTGTTTATGACGCTTAAGCGGCTCAAGCTGTTCAAGCGGTTGAAACTGTTTCCAGCTTCCTTGTGAAGACGAGATAGCCCGTGTGGGCGATCATGCGGTCGTTGGGGCGCACGCGCTCGGCGACGGTCTTGTATTTCCTTATGAGTATCTCCAGCACTTCGGTGTCTCCGTAACCTGTTTCAAGTTCTTTCAGGACCTCCGATATCTGGTTCGCGGTGGGCACGATCATGCCGATGGGCGCGCTCCCCTTCAGATGGCCCCTTACCTTTTCAAGGACCGTCCACGGCTCGCGGACATCGATAAAGGCAGCATCAAAATCATCCACGGCACATCCGGTAAATTCTTCGTTGTGAAGCTCCACGTTGTCCCATTCGCCAAAGCGCTCAATGTTGCGTTTGGCGTTCCGGAAATGTCTTTCCTCCTGTTCGTAGGAAACAACAAGGCCCTCCGGCCCTACGGCATGAGAAAAAATATATGTCGTTGCAGCGCTGCCAGTGCCCACCTCAAGGACTTTTGACCCCTTTTTCAGGCTCAGGTGGAAGGCTATATAGAAGCTCTCCTTGGGAAAAACGATCTGTGTTTCCCTTTTAAGGGCGTACATCACGATGTCTTCCATCGTGGGTTCGAAAATATCGTATTCCCCGATCCTTATTCCGTAGGGCTTTCCGATGAGATCACAGTAGCGGAGCATACCCCCTTTACCGTGAAATGATTGATCGGGGGTTATCCTTTTTAAGTACTTTCTGCCTCGGCAGATGATAAGTATCAACTGATTTTCTTCTATTAGCTTCATGTATTCACACCTTGTCCGTCCTGCGGCAGGGAAAAACACGGTTGTTTCTGTGCATTCACCGCACGCTATCTGAGCCTGTATTCCACCGGCAGGAGAACGACAAGCCGGACGGGCACCTTTCTTTTGAAATTTGTCTTCGCTACGGCATCCCTTGCGTTTTCGTCGAGAACCGGGAAGCCGGAGCTGTTGATGATCTTTATATCGCCGATCGAGCCATTCTCATTGACGGTGAAGGAAAGGGTCACCCTTCCTTCCCAGCCCATCCTTCTTGCCCGCTCCGGATAGATGATGTTCTGTATGATCCTGTCGCGGATAAAGGAAAAATTCCTTTCATCGACACCGCCCGGGCCTGCATAATTGAGTGTTTTAACTCCCTTGCCGCCCTGGCCTGCCGCTCCTGTATCCAATGTACCCGAAGCCGGCACCCCGGCCGCCTGGCGCTCTTCCGCAACGCTCACCTGGCCTGCCTGGTCAATGCCTGTTGTCGTCTTCTTTGCGTACCGGGCGACTTCCCCGGCGATCGGCCGGCCCGTGCTTGCGTCGTCATGCTTCGCGGCCACGGCGGTCTTTTTTTCAATCGCTGACGCGTGACCGTTTTCGACGCGCCTTGCATCTTCGGGTATTTTCTTCTCAGGACCTCCGGAAAGGTTTCCTTTCCCGCCTTCGTGCCCGTTGACAATGCTGAAATCAAGGGCAATGCTCTTTTGTCTTACAATACTGTGCAGAGGAACAGACAGGAACGCGCCCACGATGACGAGGTGGACCGCCAGAGAGATGGTGCATGAGGTGAAGTGGGCCCTCATTGTCTGCCGTCCTCCGTCTGGAGACTTACTTTTTTGAACCCCATGGATTTAACCGTATCCAGCACCTCGACAAATCGCTGGAGGTTTATATCGCGGTCTGCCCTTATGAGAAAAGGGGTCTCGCGGGGTATGCCGGCTATGGCCCCTTTAAGGCCGGAAGGCCCTACCCGCCTGCTCTGGTAATAAATGACGCCGTTCTTATCGATATCTATGATCCCCGTTTTCATGGCCTTTTCATGGGCCCCTGCCGCCCTCGGCAGTTCGACGGGGATGATGCCGGTGGCAACAAAAGTTCCCGTCATGAGCACGATGACTAGCAGGACGAGCATGACATCGATAAAAGGGACCATGTTTATATAGTCAAACTCTTTCTCTTCCATTTGCATGTCTATGTCGCTTTCTCTCCGCCGCCCGGATATCCCCTTGAGGATAATGTACCTGGAGGCGGTATGGTATGGACGGCATCCCACTTGAGAAGAGCCACCTTGACCTTCCTCACAAGATAATTATGAAAAACGATGGATGGTATGGCAACGACAAGACCGATCGCCGTCGCCTTGAGGGCCAGCGCCAGGCCGAACATGACGCCTGTCGCGTCCACGTACCCCTGGCTTCCAATGGTTGAAAAGGTGAGCATAATGCCGAGCACGGTGCCGAGAAGCCCCACATAAGGGGCATTGCTGCCTATGGTGGCGATAACGGATATCCTTTTTGTTATATCTATCTCAAGTATTCTCCGGTCATCGCGGTAATCTGATACGTCAAGGCGCCTGAAGAACAAAAACCTCTCGATAAAGACAGCGAGGGAAATGAAGGACATCACGGCAAGCAGCCCTATGATGCCGTAATCAACAAGATACGCCAGCCATTGCATGATCGTTCTAATCTATTATAAATACCGGTTGTTGTCAAAAGTTCTTCTCCTGTGGTAAATATGAAGAGCTATGAAAAGGACGACCATATGACGACGACAAAGGCCATGATCGGCTGCATCTCCCCGCAGGACCAAAAAGAACTGCGATGCAGAGGCATCGACTGCATTGACGGCATCACGTTCGAGGGACACGTTTTCCTTCTTTCCCTCATGCCTTGCTGCGGTCTGCTCGCGCTCCCTTTCTGGGCGAAGATATCCGGCTGGCTGGTCAATGAAAGGCAGGAAGAGGCTCTTCTGAGCATCATGGTGACGCTGTTCGACGAAAAGCAGGAGCCCCTTGCCTCCTATTCCGATGTGATCGCCGTTGAGGCAGGTGAAAAAGGCTCCTTCGACGTGAAGCTCGTCGACTTCCAGGAGGCCTCTCAGACATACACCATAACGGTGACCGACATGGAGCTTCCCTGAAGGTGTATAGCCCATGGATGAAAAAGAACACATCAACAGGCCCTTCTCCGATCTGTCCAGGTTCCTTGAAGAACACAGTATCGAACTGAAAAAGGAAGGTGTGCGCAAAGAGGAGAAGCAAAGCGGCGCCGTGGATGACGAAAGCCTGTTGAACCAGGCCATGGAAGGCGTTCGGGTGATCAGCCGGCGTGAAAAAAGGATGCCGGAAAAAAAAGGGGGCCGCGCCGCACCCCGACGTCCGAACGATGATGCCGAAAAGCTCCTGCTCGAGGCGCTCTCCGATCACAGCGTCATCAATGTGACCAACCTCCCGGAATACATGGAAGGCTACGTTGAGGGCATCAACCCCCTTATCATGGAAAAGCTCCGCAGGGGTGAATTCTCCGTTCAGAAGGTCATGGACCTCCACGGGCTCTCCATAGAAGGAGCAAGGGAGAGCTTCGAGTATTTCCTCTCCGATGCCGTCAAAAAAGGCCTCAGGTGCGTCAAGGTTATCCATGGCCGGGGTCTGCGCTCAAAAAGGGACCCCACTATAAAAGACTACCTCAAGACGTGGATCGTGCGCGCAATGCACCGCAGGTGGGTCACCGCCTTTTCCAATGCCACCATGTCCGACGGAGGCCCCGGGGCCACCTACATCCTGCTTCGGGCCAAACCGGAAAAGAAACGCCTTCACATCATCGGCTGAAAACAGTTTACCCGGTTTCTTTGGTTCATATGGTTTATCTGGTTTGTCGGGTAGAAAATTTCACTGCTGTTCAGAATAGTCCGTTTCCGGGGGTTCTCCTTGTAAAGCAGATAGCCGGGAAAGGCTGGAATCTCCCCCGGCCCCGTCTTTATACAGGGGGCTCGCGTCGCCCCCTCCACGAACGTAAAGTCCGCGGAGCCTCCCCCTCTCGCCCGCTTATGCGGGCTATTGTGACGGAGTCCTAAATCTCCCCCGGCCCCGTCTTTGTGCAGGGGGCTCGCGTCGCCCCCTCCACGAACGTAAAGTCCGCGGAGCATCCCCCTCTCGCCCGCTTATGCGGGCTATTGTAATGAAAGAGGTGGAAGAACGTGTTCCGGACAGGTGTGAAATTTGGTTATTGGTCATTCCAGACATTATGGCGCCTCCACGTAGGGATCATTTTTGCACGCAGCCCCGCCATGGGGATTTTTTAGATCACATGCGAGCGCACTCCGAAGATAGTCCGGAAACATGTACGGTCTCTCGATGCATCGCGAAACCGATACGACCCTGCCCTGCCTGTCAGTGACGCGGACACCCGCACCGTCGTCACCCGTGGTGGAGAAGATCCGGTACATGTAGCCTTTGTTCTCAAATCTGATTGAAATGCGGTAATCATCGCCTCTTGCGATATGCGAAAAGAACATCGGAGGCACTCCCTTCGATGGTCTGGCCGGGAAAACAAACTCGGGCGCTTTCCCCTCCATACCGTATCGGTATTGAACATTCGACCACTTGCTTCCCGCCTGCAGTTCTGTCGCACAGATCATGATGAACTTGCCGGCCCTGTTGGTTTGACAGCTGAACAGAGGGTTGCAGTCATCGCAGAACGCGGTACTGCCACAGGATACAATTAACGCCGAAAAGACCAGCGACCGCCAGAGGTGCGTAACGTTCATTCTGTCAACCATAAAAATCAGGATGCTGCAAGCCCGCGGATTTGTCAAGGATAATTGCCCTGTGGTACCGTTGCTAAAGACAATCCCTGCGGACCACGGCAGGCCGGTTTGACGCAGTTTTATCTTTAAAATAACACTCCGTTCTGTTATAAGGTACAAGGAGGCGTTCAATGGGACAGGTGGGAATAATAGGCGCGGGGAACATGGGCGAGTCCATTCTCAAGGCCCTTTTGAAGAACGGTTTCAAAAAAGACAGCGTTGTTTTCTCGGAGTCAAAAAAGGAACGGGCCTCTTACATAGAGAAAACTTACGGGGTAAAAAATACGAAGAAGGCCGCCGCCCTCGTAAAAGGCTCCGGCTGCCTCATCATTGCCGTGAAACCCCAGGACGCGAAAAAGGTCCTCCAGGACATTGCAGCCTCGATAAGCAACTCACAGGTCATCGTCTCCATCATGGCCGGCGTCACCATTTCGAACATCCTCTCGCTGCTGGGAAAACCCGTCAAGATCGTGAGGGTGATGCCCAATATCGCCATTAAGGTTGGAGAGGGCGTCATCGGCGTAGCTGCAGGCACAGATGTCACCCGGGAGGAAATGAAGGCTGTTGTGGACATGTTCTCTTCCATGGGCCTCGTTGTCGAGGTCGGGGAAGATCTGATGGATGCCGTGACATCGCTGGGTGCAAGCAGCCCCGCCTTTTTTCTCCTTTTCCTTGAAGCCATGATAGACGCCGGGGTCAAGATCGGCATGCCCAGAGACAAGGCGCGGGCCATCTGCGTTCAGGTCATCAAGGGAACTCTTGCCATGCTCGAAGAAGAACAGGTCCATCCCACGGTGATGCGCGAGATGATAACCTCGCCGGGCGGGACCACCATCGCCGGTCTTGCCGTGCTTGAAGGCCGGGCCTTCAAGGGCAGTGTCATCGATGCCATAGAAAAGGCATGCAAGAGGTCCAGAGAACTCTCCCTATGATGAACCAGTACCAGGGTAAACGCCAATACATGGTTGACACGCAGATCGTTGCCCGGGGCATCAAAGACAGACGCGTTATCGAAGCAATGCTGAAGGTGCCGAGGCACTTGTTCCTCGATGAAGCGCTCCGGCCGCAGGCCTATGACGACAACCCTCTTCCCATAGGAGAGAAACAGACCATATCCCAACCCTATATAGTGGCGCTCATGAGCGAGACACTGCATTTGAAAGGCACCGAGAAGGTCCTCGAAATAGGGACAGGCTCCGGCTACCAGTGCGCCATCCTCGCAGAGCTGGCAGACCAGATATACACGATCGAACGCATTCCTTCCATCGCGAAGCGCGCCCGCAAGATCTTCGACCAGCTCAACTACTCCAACGTGATCATTAATATCGGCGACGGCACGCTCGGCTGGAAACAGCATAGTCCCTACGACGGTATCATAGTCACCGCCGCATCACCGCGTCCGCCGAAGCCCCTTCTTGAACAGCTCGCGAAAGGCGGCCGTCTTGTCATCCCCATAGGCGACGAATTTTCCCAGAACCTCTCCGTCTTCACCAGGAATGACAATGATGATCTCACCGAAGAAAGCTACGGCGGCTGCAGGTTCGTGAAACTCATCGGTCAACACGGATGGAGAGAATGAGCGAAGATCGGCGCACGATGGAAACTGTTCCATACGACGACATCCAGGTGGAACGCCTCTATATGAGGGACCTTCGCAAATTGCCCGTTATCAGCGCGGAGGAAGAGAAGATGTATGCGCGGCTGGTGGAACAGGGCAATCCGGACGCGCGCCGGAAAATGATCGAGTCAAACCTGCGTCTTGTAGTAAAAATAGCCCGCAGATACGTGAACCAGGGGCTTACCCTCCTCGATCTCATCGAAGAAGGCAACATCGGCCTGATCAAGGCCGTGGAAAAATTCGACCTCGCGAAGGAATGCCGTTTCTCCACCTACGCCACCTGGTGGATCAAACAATCCATCGAACGTTCCATAGCCAACCACTCCCGGACCATACGGCTGCCCGTCCATGTCTCGTCAAGAGTGAACAGGATATCGAAGATCGTCAGCAGCTACGTTGAAAAGGAGGGACGGGAGCCTTCTGTCGAAGAGATAGCAAGCGAATCCGGCTACCGCATCGATTTCGTCAGAAATCTCTTCACCATGGCAATAAAGACCTACTCTCTGGAAAGCTACATCGACGAGGAAAGCAAGCTCACCCTCGAAGAGGTCCTCCCCAACCCAGATAACGAAGAGCCGCTCTCCGTCCTTGAGCACACAAGGCGCATTGAAGAAGTGGCTTCCTGGCTTGACACGCTTGGCACCGACGAACGCAAAGTGATCATGATGCGCTTCGGCCTCGACGGAGGCGACTTCCAGACGCTGGAATCCATTGGAAAGGTATTCGGGGTGACCCGCGAGCGCATCAGGCAGATCGAACAAAAGGCCCTCAACAAGCTCCGGAAAACGGTCAAGAGAAGAAATATTGGAACCGAAAGCATCTGATAAAGACCGCAGGAACCCTGCCCTGGATATCATCCGAAAGGGTTCGGTGATCACCATCATAACGCTTATCAGCCGGCCTCTCGGATATATCCGCGAGGCCATTCAGGCTTACCTCTTCGGCGCCACTGCCCTTGTAGACGCCTTCATCGTTGCCTTCAATTTTCCCGAACTCATTCAGACGCTTTTCTTTTCCGGCGCCACGAGCGCCTTTCTGATACCGGTATGCACAAAATACCTCAATGAAAGAGAGGAATATTCCCGAATCTATTCGACATTCATCAATATCTCCATAATCCTCACCCTTTTCGTTTCACTCCTGTTCTTCGTTTTCAGTTCCACCGTCGTCAGGATGATCGCCCCCGGCTTCACTGAACCTGCAAAGGTGATAACGAACAATCTTTTCCTCATCATGATACCCGTCATCTCCTTTCATACGGTCCTCTCCGTCATGAAGGCATTCCTGAACGCGAAAGAACATTTCGCCGCGCCAGAGCTGTCGGGCATCCTCTGGAACCTTTTCTTCATCGCCTCGGCTGTACTGCTTGGTAAAGAACTGGGTATTTACAGCCTCGCGATAGGCGTCAGCGCCGGCTCACTGGCCCAGATCATCATGCAATACCCCTATCTCAGAAAATACGGCATCCGGTACCATTTCACGGTCGATCTGAAACACCCTTCCGTCAAAACTGCGCAGAGCCTTTTCACGGGCGCGCTCATCGCCACATCGATCGTACCCATCAACAGCTTTGTCGGCAGGGTCATTGCCTCCTACCTGCCCCACGGAGAGGTGGCATCTCTTTCGTACGCCTTCAGGATATTCATCCTGCCTTTCAGTCTTTTCGCCGTTCCCGTCTACACTGTCATGTTCTCAAAGATATCAAAGCTTTTCCACGACAGGGACTTGCAGGGGATCAGGGCGCACATAGACAGTTCCATCGTCCTGATGTGCGTGACCCTCATACCGGCCACCATACTTCTGTGTACAACAGGTGACCTTTGCGTGAAGGTCCTCTACGAACGGGGCGCATTCACCCCGGCTGACACTGCCATGACCAACCGGGCGCTCTTCGGCTACGGCATCGGCCTCATCTTTTACGCTCTTTCCATCTCATTCGTCAGGGTGTTCAATGCCATGCACGACATGAAGACCCCGGCCCTAATCGGCATCACCTCGATCGCCCTGAACGCCATCATCGCGTCCGTCCTCATGGTCCCCTTCAGGAACTTCGGGATCGCCCTCGCCACGTCCATCGTTTCCCTCTACAACTTCTGTTTCCTCTATGCCATCCTGAAGAGCAGGACCGGCTATTCGATAGCCAGGGGCGCCATGAGGGACATCATAAAATCACTGCTCGCCGGGATCATCCTCACCATGGCCATAGTAGGTGCCCGCCGCCTCCTTCCCGGAGGGCTTTTTGTCCCGCTCATCATAAGTGCTTTTCTCACCATCGTCATATATGGTATATTTTTCGGAAGCTATTACAAAAAATTCCTTCACAGGAGATAGATCCCCGCGATATGCCAGCTCTTCCAAAGACAAAACTGACACCCCGGAATATCATGAAACACATCGAAAATGTGTACACGGCAAATTACGGCGATCGTAACCTGTCGTTCATAGAGCAAGTCTTTAACGATGTTGTGGACCTCTTCAACGGAAAACGCAGCGGCTATCATAGATGCGATGCGCAATATCACAACCTTTACCATACCATGCAGACCATACCGCCGTTCATAGAGATCATCGACGGCTGGAACAGGAGCAAAAGCAGGCCGAGGATATCGCCTGATTTTTTCCAGTTCGGAACGGTCGGTGTACTGCTCCATGATACGGGCTATATCAAAGAGGATGGAGACGATGAAGGGACGGGGGCCAAATACACCTTCACCCACATGCAGCGCAGCATCGATTTTGCCAGCACCTATCTTAAAGAGATAGGCACAGAAGCCAGGAACATCCCCTACATTCTCAACATCATCAATTGCACCGGCGTAACCCTTGACATCAATATCCGTTTTCACAACAACGAGGAACGGATCGTGGGATACGCGCTCGGCACGGCCGATCTTCTCGGGCAGATGTCCGCCGACGATTATATCGACAAGCTCCCTGTCCTCTATAAGGAATTCGCCGAGTCCTACAAATTTGTCGGCGTGGAAAAACTCCTCGGAAAGGGGTCCACCCTTTTCAAGGACGCCGACGAACTTATAAGGAGCACCCCCAGGTTTTACGAGGAGATAGCGCTGCCGCGCTTCAAGATCATGGGTTCCATGCATCAATACATCAGCTATCACTATGAAGATAAAAGTAATCCCTACATGGATGCCATCGAAAAAAACATAGCAAAGATCAAAAAGAAGTGGAAAACGTAGAAAAACCCTTTTGTCGTTTAAAGATTTTTACGCTTTGGTTTTTCTTGTTTTTTGGTTTGTTTAGTTTCTCTTGTTTCTTTGGTTGATTACAGCCAGATAAACCATACAAACCGAACAAACCATATAAACACGGTCTTATAGGTAAAAACACCTGTTCCATTGACTCATCCACGGGCCTGTGTTAGCATTTCTTTTTGTTATCAGAAAACAAGCGGGTAATCTAAACTTATGACGAAAACGATCAGAGAGTTTCACGTATCACGCAAGGCCAGGGACCTGTATCAATTTAACGATGCCCTTTTCACCCTGAGCGGCAATGTCATATTCACCAATTTCCTCGCAGCCCGGACCTTCGCTCAGAAAATGAACCAGCGGCGGGACCTGATCAGGTATCCCGAACAATCCGTCAGGGCTGGAGCGCTGATCGCAATGGGCCTCATCGACGAGATCATGCATTACGTCGTAAGCATCTACATAGAGTCATTCGGCAAACATGTCATGGCAGAGGCGCTGGAACACGTGGAAAACAGGCTCGGTCATAACGACGTAGAAAAAGCCCTCCGTCAGTTCACCGACGAATTTCCTCCTGTCGCCGTCTACCAGAGGAAAATGACCATTGACGAATACCTCCTGGGCGAAACCGGGGACACGCCCAACAGGCAGATCATCCTTGAAGAGATGCTTCAGCTCTGGCTTGCCAATATGAACCCCGCCTTTTCAGTCTTTCTGGAGCTCTTCGATGATACCACGCTTAAAAAGGAAACGGCATTCCTCAAGGTGATCGCGGAACTAAGGTCTTTCTTTGACGGACAGCCGCCCTTCGGGCCGGAGAGCCAGAACCTCATCGACATGCTCAGGAGCCCGGCCATAACCATACCCCATTCCCTGGCCGGACAGCTTGAATACATCATGGAGCGCTGGGGATACCTCCTCGGCAAATTCGTTTCGAGGATGCTTAAAAGCCTCGACCTCTTCAAGGAAGAGGAGAAGATGCCTTTCCTTGGTCCCGGGAAGGCAGAGGTATACCGGTATGCAGGCCTCGAGTTCGAACCGGAACAATTCAGCCCCGACAAGGACTGGATGCCCCGCCTGGTGCTTCTTGCCAAGAACATATATGTATGGCTCGACCAGCTTTCCAAGACCTATGGACGGTCAATATCGAAACTGAACGAGATACCCGACGAAGAACTGGATATCCTCCAGAAAAGAGGATTCACCGGCATATGGCTCATAGGTGTATGGGAAAGGAGTGCCGCTTCGCAGCGGATCAAGCAGATGTGCGGCAATCCGGAAGCGGTGCCTTCCGCCTATTCCCTTTACGATTACATCATTGCCGACGACCTGGGCGGAGAAGACGCCTTTCTCGACCTCAAGGACAGGACAACGCGCAGGGGCATCCGTCTCGCCAGCGATATGGTGCCGAACCATGTGGGCATCCATTCGCGGTGGGTCATTGAACATCCCGACTGGTTCGTCGCCCTCGACCAGAACCCCTTCCCCTGGTATACCTACGGCGGGCCTGACCTGTCGCATGACGAGAGGGTCTCCATACAGATAGAAGACCATTACTACGACCGCACTGACGCGGCTGTCGTTTTCAAACGCCGCGACAACTGGACGGGCGACGAAAAATTCATATATCACGGAAACGACGGGACGAGCATGCCCTGGAATGACACGGCGCAGCTAAATTACCTTAATCCGGAGGTACGTGAAGCCATGATCCGCACCATCCTGCACGTGGCCGGCAAGTTCCCCGTCATACGCTTTGACGCCGCCATGACCCTTACCAAAAAGCATTACCAGAGATTATGGTTCCCGGAGGCCGGAGGCGGCGGCGCCATACCGACCCGAACGGAACACAGCCTGACCTACAGCGAGTTTTCAAAGGCCATGCCCAACGAGTTCTGGCGGGAAGTGGTGGACAGGGTGGCCCTCGAGGCTCCGGACACACTTCTGCTCGCCGAGGCCTTCTGGCTCCTGGAGGGATACTTTGTCCGCACCCTCGGCATGCACCGCGTTTACAACAGTGCCTTTATGAACATGCTCCGTGACGAGGAGAACGCGAAATACCGCACGGTCATGAAGAACACCCTCGAGTTCGACCCCCAGATACTGCGGCGTTTCGTCAATTTTATGAACAATCCCGACGAAAGGACGGCGGTTGACCAGTTCGGCAAGAGCGACAAGTATTTCGGTGTCTGTACCATGATGGTCACTATGCCGGGCCTGCCCATGTTCGGCCACGGCCAGATAGAGGGGTATACCGAGAAATACGGTATGGAATATCGCCGCGCTTACTGGGACGAACCGCCCGATCGCCACCTCATCGAACGCCATCAGCGGGAGATCTTTCCCCTGCTCCACAGGCGTTACCTCTTCGCCGGCGTGGAAGATTTTCTCCTTTATGATTTCTTCACACCCGAAGGCACCGTCAACGAAGATGTTTTCGCCTATTCAAACCGCTCCGGCGACGAAAAAACACTCTTCATATTCAATAACAGGTATTCTTCGGTCAAAGGCTGGGTCCACCGGTCCGTGGCTTTCTCCGTCAGAGAAGACAGCGCAGAGAAGCGCGGGCTCATTCAGAGAGACCTCGGCGCCGGTCTCGGGATAAACCCGCAGGCCGGTCATTACATGATCTTCAGGGACCACGTCACCAATCTGGAATATATCCGTTCGAACAGGGAACTGGCCGAAAAAGGTCTTTTCGTGGAGCTCGGGGCCTATCACTACCATGTCTTCATTGATTTCCGCGAGATAGAGGACAATGAATGGCAGCACTTCAGCCAGTTGTGCACATACCTTGACGGCAGGGGTGTTCCGGACATCGACGGGACCATACGCGAGCTGTTCCTCCAGCCGATCCATCGACATTTCAGGGAGCTTGTCAACGCTCCCCTCTTCAGATACGTCCTCACAACGCATAAGGACCTTATGAACCGCGAGATCCTCCAGCCGCCGCAGGGATTGAACGACGAGGTCCGGGGAAAGCTTTATAATCTCCTGATGGAGATCAAGACATTCACGGCATCTTCCGGAGATGAAAACGCCGTAGCGGACGAAATAGCGGGAAAGCTCAAGGCGCTTATCACCTCCCACCCGTTCACGGAAGACATAACCGACAGCGAAACCGACATCCATGCCGTCCTTTTCCGGGAGCTCTCGGCTTCGCATCTCGCATGGCTGTTCGTCCATCTCCTCGGGGGTATCGTCGACGGCCAGGCCGCCCGCGATGAGATAAGCAGGAGCTGGATAGACGAATGGCTCTTCGGACGCATCATAGGCGAAACCCTTGCGGAGTTCGGATATGATGAAACGGAGATATACCGCTCGCAGGTGCTTGTCAAGATATTCACCACCCACCAGAGCTGGTGCGATGAAGAGAGCCCCCTTGCGATCCTCACATCATTCATGAACGACAGCGACGTACAGCACTTCCTTCAGGTCAACCGCTACCAGGATGTCCTCTGGTTCAGCAAGGAGGCCTTTGAGGACATCATCGCCTGGATGCACTTCACGGCAGGCGCGTCCATTATGTCTCAGAAAGGAATGGAGGAAAAAGGGCTGTTGGAGGAACTGCGCTCCTGTTTCAGCATCATCGACACACTCCATCAGGCCTTCCTGTCATCCGGATACCAGCTGGAAAAGCTTATCAAGACCGTGTCCGATATAGAGAGCGGGTTAACAACAAACAACAACGATCAAAATAATAAATAATAAGTGGCCCGGGGCGCCCCCCCCTAAAGGGTTTGGGAGAAAACCGCCCCTTTTCTGCAGAGTAAGCCGCCCTCTATCTGCAATTTGTAAAAACCGGTACAAATATATTTTTCACGCAGAAATTCAATGGGATTGAACAACCAGGTAAACTAATAAACCAAAGAAACTTTTCCAGCCTTTCCCATAGCCCATGACCTATCACCCATAACCCGCCTTATCCCTATTTCTTTTTCGACGATCTGAGGACCTTCTGCCTGCAGGGCATGTTCTTGTGTACGAGGGTCTTTTTCAATTCGCATCGGATGGCGACAAAGGTCCTGCAGCTCCCTGATCCGTCCACACCTGTTTCCTTCGGCATCTTCGCGTACTTGCACATGAGATCGCAAAAATCTACGATGTCTTTCATGGACAGATATTTACCATATAGAGGCCGCAGTGCTCAATAGAATACAGGTGATGGGTGATGGAAAGAACAGTTTGAATGTTTGAGAGTTTGAAAGTTTATGAAGCGCTTCAATACTCCAGCTAATGTGTTCACAGTCTGAAGCTGAAGCTTTGAAGGGTCCTTACCGACCCAAAAAAAGCATGAAGATGACGAAGGCCGCCGCCAGAACAAGCAGGATGATCCATGGTATGGCGCTGGTCTTCATTTTTTCATTCACCCCGGGCGTGGGACCGTCGTCGTTTCCCGATCTTTTCATTAACAACCATGAAGAGAAACGAAAAATTACAAGCCCCCCGATGCCGACCAGGAGACAAGCCATGGCATCGGCCGATGGCAGTGCAATCCTGTGGGTATAAACATAGACCGCAGCGCCGAAACCGGCAACGGCCATCAGGCCTCCGAGCACCTTGCCGAGCACATACGGTAGCCTCTTCATTTCAGATCCCATCCGGTCTTTCATTCTATCCTGCCTTTTCGGAAATAACCCTGATCCCGATCCCACAGACTTGTGATTCCATGATGTTTTAAAAACTTCAACTCAGCCGTCACCCCGGACTTGATTCCCCAATCGGGAGGTTTTCTATACGGTCGTTCTTTCTGGGTCCCGGCCTTCGCCGGGATGACAAATGGGAGATAAGCGCGGATGACAAAACTAACGGACTCTCCACACATGTACTATTGGTTTCGCCCCGTCTGCGAAAAGTTCCAATACGTATAAAAGACCGTTCGCCCTGTCATATGCTGTCGCGCCGAGCCTGTAACGCCTCTGGACACCGCTTCCGATCATCTCGCGTTCAACTCCCGCGGGGTTCATGAAAAGATGTTCATTGATGCTGATGACGGTATACGGCTGCGGCTGCCATGGCTGTTTTTTGCCCGAGGCGACCTGAAGCAGTTCGAAAGGGTCGTAAAGTATGAACTGCGCGTCGAAACGCGTGCTCCACCAGCCCCGATAGTCGTTGTGGTTCTTGCATCCCCTGAGATCGCTCTTCGGACAAACACTGCCGTCTGCCAGCCTGCAAAGGTCGAACTGCCCCAAAAGGTTCGTATCCACACAGGGGTGATCGGGACCGGCCGGGTTCGCGTATCCATACCAGTATTTCGCACCCGTGCTCTTTGTCCCCGCGAAAAGGACGGCAGATCCGCCTCCGCCCGTTGTGATCCATGCCCCGCCCTGCCACTCATCGGGGTGCTGGTATCCCTTGAGGGCCCGTTCGATCCTGGCGGTGTCCTGCGAACTCTTATACAGCAGGAGTACCTTTTCCTTTAGCCTGGCACCGGGCTTTGCCGGTGTCCCCTTTTCGTCGGTCCAGGGTTTGTACGCGAAGAGTGCGGGGCCCATGCCCGACCATCCGCCGTCCTTGTAACGCCCCGTGGCGAGATATCTGCCTTCGAGGTATTTATCGGCCAATTGCGCGGGTATCTCGAACATGTATCCGTTGACACTGTAAAAAGAGCGCTCCCCGATGAACCATTCCCCCTGGAAATTGGGAGATTTCAGGTTCGGATCGAACCACGCGTGTGTAGGCGCCGGCCTCTCCGGTTCCATGTGCTGCCCCCAGGCCAGATGTATCTTCGGTCCTGCAGGCTTTACATCGAGATACTGCATGGCATTGCGGGGGATCTCTTCATAACTTTTAAAGCGCCCCCTGGCCACATTCTGAAAATCCTGAACGAACTTTGCCTGCTTGAGACCGGCAACATTTTTTGTTCGGACGGGAACAGGGATGGTCACCTCCGCCACCTGGTTTCCGTCGGCCATCTCCCCGTAGGGCAGCCTCACGTGGCCCATAATGAAAAGAGACCCGGGGAACCCGTCATTGCCGCCGGAGGGGTCCCCTTTCGGGTTGAATGTCATCGCCCCTCCGCCGTAGGCGAATGTTTTCGGCCTGTTGTCTCCGCCGGGCAGTCTGAAGGCCCCCAGGTACTGGAAATTGCCTGCCTGCAGCGACTGGCCCCCGGGGGAAACGGGCGGCTGCGCGTACGCGCTGCGTGCGCCCGGCCACGAACAAAAAACGATCGACAATAAAAATAATGCCGAGATTACAGACACAAGATAACATGCAGCTGTTCTTTTCACGCAGCACCTCCCTGACCGGTATATCCATGATATCATGCATACCGCCTCTGCCGTAAGCACGGCACGGCATACCGAAAAAACCACCCCATTGCCTTCCTTTTTTTCACCCTTTCATTATAAGCAGGCTCAAGGCCATAACGGCCATTCCGCCGACCAGGCCGAAGAGGCTGTCGTGCCCTTTACCGTACGCGCGGCTTGCCGGCAGGAGCTCGTCAAGACTAATGTATACCATGATCCCCGCGACGCCGCCGAAAAGCATCCCCATTACCTGGTCAGGTACGGCTCCGGATTCGCCCGCCACAAAATATCTCAGCGCCAGGTAAGCAATGATCGCGCCTGCCGGTTCTGCCATGCCGCTCAGAAAAGAATAGACAAATGCCTTCCTCCGTTTCCCCGTTGCATAATAGATGGGTACCGAAACGCTGACGCCTTCGGGTATGTTGTGAAGCGCGATGGCCACGGCGATGGCAAGGCCGAGGCCGGGGTCCTTGAGTGCCGCGAGAAATGTGGCAAGGCCCTCCGGCAAATTGTGTATCGCAATGGCAAGGGCGGTGAACAACCCCATGCGCATCAATCTTCCCTGATGGACATGTTCGCTCACCGGCCCACGAGAGCCATCCGGCACTCTTTTCGAATCCGGCGGGGGCGCCAGGGCACCATGGAGCGGGGCGAACTCTTCCTCCGCATGCGTTTCGTGGGGATTTTCAGCCGAAGGTACAAGGTAATCGATAATACCGATAAATAAAATACCGCCGAAGAATGACGCCGTATTGACCCAGTGGCCCGCAGGTTCACCGAAGCATTCGACAAGCACCCCGGAGCCTTTGAAGAATATTTCCACGAAGGCCACGTAGAGCATCACTCCCGCGGAAAACCCGGTGGAAACCGACAGGAAACGGTAGTTGGTCTTTTTGGCCGCGAAAGCGATGACACTCCCCACGCCCGTGGCCATGCCCGCGAAGGTGGTCAGTCCGACAGCCATCCATATTTCCGTCAT
>ENA-UOWG01000503-UOWG01000503.1-activated-sludge-metagenome-genome-assembly--contig:-NODE-503-length-51240-cov-6.055505_pt1 | contig 51240 bp, 38 predicted proteins | sample MGYA00238147_ERZ761563 | MGnify/ENA primary metagenome ERZ761563 (study PRJEB28884, sample SAMN05720216) | anaerobic digester metagenome | isolation source: active sludge of municipal...
GGAGCTGCCGGCGGCGTGCATCGGGGGGCTCAAGCGGGAGTTCGCGGACCTCATGACCCGGGTGGACTACCTGGACTCTCGGGGGAATTTAGGCTCCCTGGTCCCGGCCAAGGGCGAATGGGCCTACAAGAGCACCCCCTTCATGCCGGGCGGGCTCCAGTCCGGCTCCGTGGTCCTGGGCGCGGAATTCCGCCTGAGACCCGGGGAAAAACCCGCCATCCTCTCCCGGATGCGGGAACTGGAGGCGGACCGGGCCGCCAAGGGGCACTTCGACTTCCCCTGCGCAGGCAGCGTCTTCAAGAACGACCGCCGCTTCGGCCGGCCCACGGGCAGGATCCTGGACGAGCTGGGCTTCCGGGGCCGCGCCTTGGGCACCGCGGCGGTCTCGGAAAAGCACGCCAACATCTTCGTGAATCCCGGCTCCGCCACCGCCGCGGACATGCTCGCCCTTATTGAGCAGGCCCGCCGGGAAGCCCGGGAGCGGTACGGTTACGAGCTGGAGACGGAGGTGGTCATAGTCGGTGAACCGTGAACGGTGAACATAGGACAGTGGACGGGAAGGTGCGACCGTAACCCGCCGCATTCCGCGCCGATGCGTGGAACTCGGCCGCGTTCGTGTGCCGCTTCCGTCCACTGACCACCGTCCACCGTTTACAGCTTGCGTTCCCCGCTATCTCGCATTAGCATATACATATGGACCTCACGCTTCCCGTCACCGACCCGGTCGGCGTCTTTTTTATTCTCTTCGCCGCCCTCTTCGCGGCCCCCATCCTGGCGGAACTGGTCCGACTGCCCGGACTGGTGGGGACGGTGCTCGCGGGAATGCTCCTGGGACCCCACGCCCTGGGACTGCTCGACGCCGGCGCCTTCCTGGAAACCCTGGGAGGCTTCGGCCTTCTGTACATCTTCTTCACCGCGGGACTGGAGCTCGACCTCCGCAAGCTTCGCCGGAAATCCGCCGACGCCGTCGTCTTCGGGGGGCTGACCTTCCTGATCCCCCTCGGGCTGGGGTACGCGGCGGGGATCCTGGTGTTCGGCCTGCCCGTGGTGCCCGCCGTCCTGTTCGGAAGCCTCTTCGCCTCCCACACGATGCTGCCCTATCCCATCGTCCAGGCGATGGGCCTGTCCGGAAGCCGGGCGGTGTACGCCTCCGTCGGGGCCACGACGATAACGGACATCCTGGCCATGTTGGCCCTGGCCCTCACGACCGCCGGTTCCGGTCCGGGCTGGGAGTTCTGGCTCAAGACCCTGGGGATCCTCACCGCCTGGACCGTCGGGGCGGCCCTGCTCCTGCCGCCGCTCATCAGCCGGTTCTTCCGGCGGATCAAGTCCGGTGGGTCTTCTGAGTTCCTCTTCGCCCTGGCGGTGGCCTTCTTCTGCTCCGCCGCCGCGGCCCTGGCCGGGATCGAGCCGGCCGTGGGAGCCTTCGCCGCGGGCATCCTCCTGAACCGCCACATTCCCGAGCGCAGCGGCCTCATGTCCCTGCTCAAGTTCGCCGGGGATGCCCTGTTCATCCCCCTGTGCGTGCTGTACATAGGCGTCCTCACCGATGCGAGGGCCCTGCTCACGGACGGGCGCATGGCCGCCCTCGCCGCGGTCATGCTGGGGGTGGTGCTGGTCTCCAAGTACGCCTCCTCCCTCTTCCTCAAGCCCCTGTTCGGCTTCTCCCTGGGGGAGGTGAACATCTCCTTCGGGCTTTCCGTCAACCAGACGGCGTCCACCCTGGCCGCCGCCCTGGTCGGGTATCGGCTGGGACTGCTCGGGGAGGCCGTCTTGAACGGGACGGTGGTCATGTTCATCGTGACCTGCGCCCTGGGACCCTTCGTCACCCGAAGGGCCGCGTCCGCCCTGGCGGTGGAATCCACCCGGGGGCAGGCGGGACCCGGGCTCACGGGGGAGCGGATCCTGATCGCGGTCTCCAATCCCGGCACCCTCCGCCCCTTGACGGACTTCGCGTTCCTGATGCGGGACCCGAAGTCTCCGGAGCCGGTCCTGCCGGTCTGCGTGGTCCAGGACTCGCCCAACGCGGACCGGGACCTGGAGCAGGCCGAGACGGTCCTGGCCCAGGCCATCGCCCAGGGCGTGGCCGAGGGAGTCCCGGTCAAGCCCTCCACCCGGGTCAGCCTCAACGCGGCGGAAGGCATCCTGCAGGCCGCCGAGGACCAGGAGGCCACGACGGTGCTGGTGGGATGGAACCGCCCGCCCCGGCCGTCGGGGGCCATCTTCGGGGACGTCATCGACCAGGTGGTGGCGGGAGGCCGCCACCTGACCGTCGTGGCCCGCCTGCGCAGGCCCCTGCCGGAGTCACCTTCCCTGGTCCTGGTGGTCCCGCCCTTCGCGGAGAGGAATCCCGGAGCGGCCCGGGCCTACGCCCTCATGCGGCGGATCCTGGGCGGCGTTCCCGCCAAGCTCACGGTGTTGACCCTGGCCTCCGACTCCTCCGGGGTCCGCGATTCCCTGCGGCGCATCCGGGGAGCGGCTCCCCACATCCAGGAGCTGGAATCCTGGAAGGAATTCTCCGGTGCGATCGCCAAGCAGCCCGAGGGAACCGCCTTCCTCTTCCTCTGTCCCCGGCCGGGACGCCTGGCCTGGCATCCCTACCTGGAACAGCTGCCCCGGGACGCGGCCGAGGCCTTCCCGGACTCGACCCTGATGGTGACCTACCTTCCGGACGAAGGAGGCGGCGCGGAGAACTACCCGGCCGCGGCCGCGGAGTCCGTCTCGGGTCCGGCCGGGGAGGCGGCCGGCCCCGCTGCGGAAGGCACGACGCCCGCGCCGGCTCCGGCCGCCGAGGGGATACCCGAGCCCGCTGCTCCTCCCGACTCCTCGGACCTCTTCTATCGGACCCTGGCCGGGTCCGGCCGGGTCATCCCCGACTTGCCCGCGGCGGCCGTGGTGGACGCCGTCCGGATCCTCCTGGAACGGGGGTTCCCGGGCGACCGGAGGAGCGTGAACCGCCTGACCGGGATCTACGCGGAGATAGCCCAGAAACAGCCCATCGAGCTGGCCCCCGGAGTCCTCCTCCTGCACGCCCACGTGGACAATATCGAGGAGCCCCGCATCCTGATCGGAGCCAAGCCCGCGGGACTCCGTCTGCTGGCCCTGGAGGAGCCCATCCGGATCGTGGTCCTGCTCTGCGCGCCGAGTTCCCAGTCCCCGGAGGACCACCTCCGGACCCTTTCCCTGATCGCCCAGGCCCTGAAGCGCCCGGAACGGGTGGCCCGGATCCTGGCCGCCAAGACCGAGGAGGATCTCCGGGAAGACTCCTAGGAGCCTGTCGGACCTGTAGATCTTTAGCGCCTATCGGCGCTAAAGATTCCGATTATCCGCCTCCTAGTCCCGCCCCTATTCCGCCATGGACACCACGGCCAGGGCGCCCCGTCCGGCGTTCAGGGCGATGACCGAGGAGATCTCCATGACGTACTCCGGGGGGAAGCCCAGGGCCGCCTCCAGACGCCGGACCAGGTCCTGCGCCCCCTCCGGGTCGTGGGCGTGCACCACCGCGTAGTTCCGGAGCTTCCCGGACCGGTGCTTGGCCAGGGTCATATCCAGGATCCTTTTCAGGTTGGCCTCCACACTGAAGGCCTTGCCGTACAGTTTCGAGGAGCCGTCCCTCTCCAGGGACACGATGGGCTTGAGGTTCAGGATCTTCGCGGCCAGGCCCTGGAGGGGGCTGACCCGGCCGCCCCGGACCATGTAGCGCAGGGTCCGCACGGAGACCAGGATGTCCGCCTTGTCGGACCAGGCCGGAAGGTCCGCCAGGATGCGGTCGTGGGACCGGCCCTCCGCCACGGCCCGGGCGGTCCGGAGGACCACGAGGCCCAGGGAGCCGGACAGGTGTCGGGAATCCACGACGTCGATGCGCTTCCCGGTCTCCGCCGCGACCTGTTCCGCCGCGCGCCGGCTGGCCTCCAGGGTGCCGGAAAGCTTTCCCGCAAGATGCACCGCGATGATCGAATCGTAACGTTCCGCCAGGAACCGGTAGGTCCGGAGGAAGACGGCCCCCGAGGGCTGGGAGGACTTGGGGAAGGACGGGGCCCTGTCCGCGAGCTCGTAGAAACGCTCCGGGGAGAGGGTCCTGCGGTCCAGGTATTCCACCTCCCCCACCCGGATATGGAGGGGCACGACGTGGACCTGGTATTCCTCCAGGAGCGCCGCGGGAAGGTCGCAGCCCGAATCCGTGACCACGGCGATGGGGTATTTACGGACATGGGCGGTCAGGAACTGCTCCTTCATGTCGTCCACCTTCTGCTGGAGGACGTCCCCCCGGGCGGACAGGCGTTCGATCAGGTCCGCCGGACGGTCCGTGTGGATATGGATCCGGAGCTTCCTGCGGTTCCCGGCCACGATCAGGGAATCCCCCAGGTCGGAGACCTCCGACCGTATGGATTCCGGGTCCAGGTCCCGGCCCACCACCAGGGCTTCCGTGCAGTACCGGTGTCTGAGTTCCGAAAGGTCGTGGAGGTCCGGGGCTTCCCCTCCCGGATCCAGGTCCGAGATGTCCAGGGCTTCGTCCGCATCCTCTCCGCCTTCCACGTAGGAGTGGGCCCCCGCCACAAAGGCGACGAAGCCGGAAGCCCCCGCGTCCACGACCCCGGCGGCCTTGAGCTCCGCCAGGCGGTTGGGGGTGTCGGCCAGGGAGCTGTGCAGGGCCGGAAGGGTGCCCCCCAGGAGTTCCCGGAAATTCCGTGCCCGGCCGAGCTCGGCCCGCAGGGCGGCCGCCCAGTCCCCGATCAGGGACAGGATGGTGCCGTCCCGGGGGTTGGAGATGGCGGAACGGGCCCGGGAATAGGCGTTTTCCACCGCGGCCACGAACTTCTCCATGCTGATGGTGGCCGCGTCCGTGAGGGCCTCGTAGAATCCCGAGATGAACTGGGCGAAGATGACCCCCGAGTTCCCCCGGGCCCCGGCCAAAGCCGCGTCGGCTATGTTCTCCATGGTCTTGCCGGCGGAATCCGTGGGCCGGGAACTCTCCACCGCGGAGGCCAGGGTGGCGGCCAGGTTGGTACCGGTATCGCCGTCGGGCACGGGAAAGACGTTGATCCGGTCCAGCTCCTTGCGGACTCCCAGTACGCGCCGGGCCCCCGCCCGGAATACCCGGTAGATCTGATGTCCGTCGAGTTCGTGCATCGGTCCTCCACGTTCGGCTGAAACCGCCGGTGCCTCATCGCGAATCCAAGGATACTGGTTCGACACCCCCGCGGCAATAAAAATTGCAGGAATCGATCCTGAAATGAATCCGGGGGGCCTTCGCCCCCCGGATTCATTCGTTCCGCCGCGGCCCCCGAGTATCGGGCTCCTAGGCGCCGTGCCGCTACTCCCGGATCAGGATGAACTCCACCCGCCGGTTCTTCCAGCGGTTCTCCGCGTCCTTGAAGTCCACCACGGGCTCGCTGGAGCCCAGGCCCCGCACCGACAGGCGGCGGGCGTCCACGCCGAACTGGACCAGGAGCCTTCGCACCGCCTCCGCACGGTTCGTGGAGAGCGGGATCAGCTCCTCGGTCTCCTCCTTGTTCACCTGGGCCGCCGAGTACCCGTAGATCTTTCCGATGCTGTTGGCGTGGCCCTCGATCCGGATCTTGTAATCCCGGAACCGGTTGAGGATCTGGGCGATCCGCCTCAGGACCACCTCGTTCCGGTCGGTCTTTTCCTTGGGCAGGCCATCGAAATCCGCGCCGTTGGAGCGGAACACGATGGAGGGAACCTTGATCTTGAGCCGGTCCCCGTCCCGGATGACCAGGACGTCCACGGTGACCTTTCCCTCGACCTTGGCCGAGTTGCCCCAGGCGTCCATCACGGCCATCGCGTAGGGATAGTCCGACGCGCCCTCGACCAGCTCGCCCTTGTTGGAGCGGCCGTCCCAGAGTATGCGCTCCGTGGGATTCCCCGTCCCCGACCAGGAGGTGAAGAGCCGGACCTTCGCGGGACCCGCTCCCTCCTCCACGGAGGACTCGAAGATCTCGAACTGCCAGGTCTCGATCGGGCTGGCGTCCTCGATGGCGATGGCCACGGTCAGCTCGTCGTCCACCCCGTCGTTGTCCGGGCTGAAGAGCTCCGGGCTGGTCCGCAGGCGGACCCGGGGGCCCTCGGTGTCCAGGACGAAGGATGCCGTCCGGGCCTGGGGGGCGTCCCCCTTGGCGTAGACCACCGTGAACACCGCCGTATAGGTGCCCTGGGGCGCCGGGTTTCCCCGGTCGTCCTTGCCGTCCCAGACGAGTTCCCGGGGCAGGGAGGCGATGTTCGCACCCGAGTAGGTCTTGCGGGCCGTGCCGGCGGCGTCCGCCAGAGCGAGGTTCCAGGACTCCACCCCGTCCCGCAGGTTCACGATGGGGCTGAACAGGATGTCGTCGTAGCGGCCGTCCCCGTTCGGGCTGAAGCCCGCCCGGTTCGCGGTCACGAAGACCTGGACCGCCCGGGTATCCGCCGCGATTCCGTCGATCCGGTACTCGGCCTTGTTGCCCGCGGCGTCCTCGCTGGACAGCACGTAGGAATACCGGCCGTCCGACGCGGGATTCCCCTCGTCGTCCCGGCCGTCCCAGGAGACGGGGACAAGGGCGCCCCTCCAGGTCCAGGTGCGCACCGGCCGGCCGTTGGCGGCCAGGATGCTTCCCCGCCAATCGTCCCCGGGGGCCGCCGACTGGGTGATCACCACCTCGTCCTTGCGGCCGTCCCCGTTGGGGCTGAACAGCAGGGGCGCGGCGGATACCTGGGCCTTGGGCGCGACGGTGTCCAGGATGATGACTCCGGAGGTGGCCACGGCGGTGTCCAGGTTGGCGAAGCGCACCGTCAGTTCCGCCTCGTACGAGCCGTCCGGGGCCTGGGTTCCCCCGTCGTTCCGGCCGTTCCAGACGAGTTCCCGGGGAACCGCGCCGGTTCCCTTCCAGGAGCGGACCGCGGCGCCGCCGGCCGAGGACTTGACGACCACGTCCCAGGAGGCGGGGGCGTCGGAGGATCGGACTTCCGGAACGATGCGGACCGAGTCCTTGACCCCGTCCCCGTTGGGGCTGAAAGCCCGGGCGTCGGAGGATACGACGGCGGCCTTCTTCTCGGTATCCACCCGAAGGTTCACGGGCGCCGAGGAACCGGAGTTCCCGGCTCGATCCACGGACCGGAGCCGGAAGGCGTAGGCGCCGTCCGGGACGATCTTGCCGGATTCGTCTCGGCCGTCCCATTCGATACGGGCGTCCGGTTCTCCCGGGAAGGACCAGGTGCGCACGGCCTTGCCCGCGGCGTCGGTGACTTCCGCGGTCCAGGCGAGCTCCCGGCTGCCCGAGGCGGACAGGGCCGCCGCGTTCTGCCCCGCCGCGCCGGCGGGGTTGAAGGTCGGCCGCTCCACGGAAGCCCGGGCCGAGGGGGGCGTCACGTCCAGGAGGAAGAGGGGGGAGGTGGCGGAGGGAGCGTACCCGTTGACGTACCGCACCTCCAGGAAGGCCCGGTAGCTGCCCTCGGGCAGGGGCTTTCCCGCGGCGTCCTTGCCGTCGAAGGCCCAGCGCTCCGGCAGGGAGGCCGCGTCGGATCCCGTGCGGCTCCACCGCTCGGTCCGGCCCTCGTCCAGGACGGCCAGGCGCCAGGAGGCCAGGCCGGTCCGGATGGGGACCCCGGGCAGGAGGGCGACCGTGTCCCGGACCCCGTCCCCGTTGGGACTGAAGGCCGAGACGTCGATGGCCACCGTGATCGGCGGCTGCTGGGTGTTCACCACGATGTTGTCCAGGCGCCGGGAGACGGTGTTGCCCGCCCGGTCCGTGGACTCCACCACGAAGGAGTACACCCCGTCGGGCACCACGGTTCCCGCGTCGTTCCGGCCGTCCCAGGTCAGGTCGGCGGGGGCGGAGGCCTTGTATTCCACGGTCTTCACCGAGGCGCCGGAGGCGTCCAGGACGCGGGCCGTCCAAAGATCCTCCTGGGAGCCGGTCTTGCGGATGGTCAGGGTGTCCTTGCCGCCGTCCCCGTCGGGGCTGAAGATCAGGTCCACCGCGTCCCGGGGCGCGGCGATCTCGACCCGGGGAGGCGTGGAGTCCACGAAGACCTCGTGGACCTTGCTGGTTCCCTTGTTCCCGTTGTCGTCCACCGCCTCCACGACGATCGTGTACCGGCCGTCGGGGACGGGCTTCCCGTCGTCAGCGAAGCCGTTCCACACGAGCTTGTCCGGCACGGGGATCCCCTTCTTGACGTAGGCCAGCCGGTCCCGGAAGCCCGCCAGGCCCGAGGTCTCCGGCCGGCTTTCCTTGTTGCCGATTACCCGCACCGCGGAACCCTCCGCGGGAACCGCGGGCGCGGCCTCCGGGGAAGCCGGCGCGGCCGATCCCGCGGGAGCGGGATCGCCTCGGTACACGGTCATGGTGTAGCCGGACAGGTAGCGGCGCTCCTTGATGGACAGGGGAAGCTCGATCTGGTCGTTCTTCCCGTCCGAGTTGGGGGAAAGGTAGTAGGCTCCCCAGGGGGTCTCCGGATAGGTCAGCTGGACGACGGGGGCCTCCCGGTCCACGACGCCCAGGGGGATGTTGATCCCCGCGGAATAGGCGTAGATCCCGTCGTACAGGGGTTTGACCGCCAAGCCCGGGCGGATCTCGCTGCGGTCCCAGCCCTGCTTGGAGATGAAGGATTCGTCGGACTTTCGGTTGAGCTCGAACTTCCCGAAGAGCCCGAGGGAAGGCAGGAGGGCGGCGGGGCTGTTCAGGATCTCGTGTACGTTGAGTCCCCAGCCCAGGCGCAGGATCACCTTTTCCCGGAAGGAGCCTTCCAGCCCCGCGTTGACCAGGAGGTTCTGGAAGCTCGGGGCTGCGAGGTCGAGGGAGGCTCCGGCCCGGAATTTCTCCGTCTGGATGAAATCCCCGCGCCCCCCCAAGGTCAGGGTATAGGGACCCGGGAAGGCCGTGGCGGCGCCGCCCGCGGCGCCGAGCCCGGCCGGGACGTAGGGCTTGCCCAGGCCGGAGAGCACGGCGCCCCATTGGAAATTCTTGAAGAACAGGAAGTCTCCGACCTTGCGCAGGATGCCGAGGTCCGCGGCCAGGCCCCAGTCGTCCCCGATGACCAGGCCCGCGCCGATGCCGGCGTACAGGTTGGGGTACAGGTCCTTGGCGATCGATCCCTCCACCCGGAAGGCCGTGCCCAGGGGCAGGCTGGTCAGGGAGTCCGGTATGGACAGGAACTGGGCGGAAGCCGTCCAGACCCCGTAGGGCTTGGGTATGGTCAGCCCGAGGTTCAGGGCCGAGCCCCAGCCGGTCTGGGCGTCCATGCCCACCACGGCCGCGTAGTTCGCGTCCAGGACCACCCTCTGCTGGCCCGCCGAGGCCGCGGGATTGAGGTAATCCGAGGCGGGTGACTCCGTGGAGGCCGCCCAGGAACCCCCGGCCAGGAGGAAGGGCGAGGTCAGGAGCTGGGCGTATTCGCCTCCCCGGGGCGGATCGTAGGCCGGGGCGGAAAGGACCGCGAGGGCCGCGAACAGGATCGCCGGGAACGCGGGACGGAAGGTTTTCATCTTCGGCTCCTTTTTGAGGTCGTGAGGATCCGGGCATCGGGAGTGAGCGATCTCGAGCACGGGTAAAAAATAACCTTTACCTCGGGACTCGGCAAATCGACGGCGCGGCGGACTCGAAAACACACCTAAAGAACGCTGGAACGTCGAGTTGGTTACGGTCCCGGGGTTCCCCTATGAGTATACCATCATCCGGCGTCCGTCACCCGCGTCACTGGTACATGATCAACACGGGAGCCGGAGCGAGCCCCAGGACCTCCTGGGGGGTCATGAGGGGCTCGTCGAAGCCGGCCCCGGGGTACCCGCTCTTGAAGAAGAGCTTGAATCCCTTGAGGGGCAGGTTCGCGGCCCGGGAATTCAGGGCGTAGGAATACCGTTTGAGCGCCGGGGGGCCGAAGCCGTCCATCACGTGCACGGGAAGCACCCGGTCGAAGTCCGCCCGGACCCGGGACCGGTCCTGGATCATCTTTTCCGTGAACTGGTGGAAGACCAGGATTCGCACCCCGGGCAGACCGTGCTCCGTCAGGTAGGCCTGCATGAGCTCCTGGGCGCGGTTGATCTCCGCGGCGGTCACGGAGCCGATCTCCTTCATGGGCTGAAGGGTCCTCCACTCGGGATCCAGGGCGAGGTGCACGTTCGGATACCGGAGGAAGGGCAGGAGCCTCCGTACCGACTCCTCCACCGTGTACTTCCCGATCTGATGGTCCAGGAAGACCAGCATGCCCCGTTCCGCGGCGAAGCGGACGTATTCTTCCACGGTCTTGGAGGAAAGGTAGCCGATCTCGCCCTCGGGCCAGCAGGTTCCGTAGATCAGGTGGAAGGCAGGAATCACATCCCGGTCTCCGTTGGCCGCGTCGAAGAGCTGGGCGTAGCCGGACAGAAGGCTCGTGAGCTGGTCCTTGGGATATTCCCCGAGGATGCCCATGCGCCGCGAGGTGGGGTGGCCGTAGAACGACAGGATGTCGGAGTTGGCCAGGACGGGCACCCGCTGTCCCTGGGACCGGGCGGCGGCCTCGCGGGCCGCGTATTCCGCCTCGTCGGGCACGTGGTGATCCGCGGGGCCTGCGGAGACCGCCGGAGCAGGGTCCGGCCGGTAGGCCCGGGGGAAGAGCCGGTACGGCTCGGACCGGGCCGTACCGGGGACGCCCGAGAGGCCGGGCCGGGCGGGGTCGCCCAGGGAGGTTCCGCCTTCCGCGAAGATCGCGGCCGCGGCCGCCGCCGCGGCCAGGGATGCCAGGGCCGTTCGCACGAGCTGGGAGCGCATAGGTGTCCTTGCGAATGGGATGCGAGAAGGGCGCCTTCACCGTCTTCCGACCGTTTCGGACAGCCCCTTCCAGTATCGGAGCCTCCCCGGCGGGTCTGTAGGGCACCCTCGATTTCCCGTGGAATCTTTCCGATGGTATATATGTACGCCCGGCCCTCGACGCGGATCGCCCCCCGTCCTGCCGCCGGAGACGCCATCCTGAATCGCCGCGAGGTTCCATGACCGTGCGCGCCCGAATGGGATTCCTGCTCCTGGCTTTTGTCTCGGCCCTGCCCCTGTCCGCCCAGGTCGCCCCTCCCCTGGGAGGGGACCTGCCCCTGGAATCGATCCCGGAGAGCGACGACCTGCGGGTCCGCTGGATGGCGGAGCTCATCGAGGCTCCCCGGGAACGCGCCCTGGGATTCCGGACCCGTACCGAGGAAAACGCCTCGGGCCGCTGGAGACTCGAGACGATCCAGGGTCCCCGGGCCTTCTACATCGCCGTGGTCCCGGACCGGGAGGTGCTCTACGGCCAGGGTGCGTGGATCATCAAGCGGGACCTCTCGACCGGCCGGTTCGTGCAGGCCAAGGTCTTCCTCCGGAACGACCCGAACACCTTTCTGAGGCTCTATCCCTTCGGGGACCGGACCAAGCTGGACCTGGTCATCTACCGCGGGGTGGTACGCCACGACGTCGTCCTGCCCGTGCCCTTTCGGAAACTCCTGACCTCCCCCCTCCGGGACATCGTGGGATGGACCCGGGACTCCGTGGACTGGGAGCTCCTGTCCCCGGTGCCGGGGCTCTACGGGAATCTACGATCCCTGGCCCAGGCCGTGCGGGAACGGCTGGGAGGTCTCCGATACGGCGACGACGGCGCCCTGGACGAGACGGGCAGGCCGGTGCTCATCGCCGGGGGCGTGCCCGCCGGGGATCCCGGGCTCAACTGTTCCGGATTCGCGAAATGGGTCGTGGACGGGATGCTCAAGCCCGTCACAGGTACCTGGCTCTCCGTGGAAGCCCTCAAAGAACGCCATGAGGATCTCCGAGGCTCCTCCTTCACCCAGCCCTACGAGAAGGCGCGGGATCCCTTCTTCGGGCTGGACTGGGCCTGGAACCTGGGCAAGGCGGTGGCCGACGCCCTGTACCCCAGCCGCCGCAACCGCGTCACGGACAACGACGTCCGCGTACCCGCCTTCGCCCTGGTGGACCGGGGCAGTTCGGAGCCCGCCAACGGGAGCCAGACCTACGAGCCCTACCCCGCCAATTTCGAGATCGGCGGGTACCGGGTGGACGGTCTGCGTCCCCTGCTCTACGTGCTGGCCATCCGGGAACCGGGGAACTTCTACATCGCCTCCTTCAACCGCAGGATGGGCGAGAGCGTCACGCTCCGGCAGTACTTCCACGAAGCCCTGCTGTTCCCCTACTTCGACGCCGGCGGGGAGTTCCGGGTAGCCGTCTTCGAAAGCGCCGAGGAGACCAGCCTGGAGGCGGTCCTGCGGCGGTATCCCTCCGAATTCGCCCACCTGGTCCGGATCCCCGCCCTGCCGGACTTCGATCCCCCGGCACTGCCGGTGCCGTCCTCGGCGGGCCCGTGACAAGCCGGCGCCCGGGGATTAGAATGTTCCTATATTCCGGCCCAACCGCGGAATACCTCGCATAAGGAGCAGGTTTTGGCAAAATCGAACCATGGAAAAACGGTCCCCCTCCTCGTCCTGATCATGGTTCCGACGGTGCTGTCCTTCCTCCTGGCCGTGGGTACCGTCGTCCTGAGCTCCGTCCAGGCCGGCCGGAAACTCGTGCGGGAATCGTCCATCTCCCTGACCTGGAAGACCGCGGGAGAGATCGACGCCCGGCTCGCCGGGTACTTCACCGCGGCCCGGTCCATACTGTCCGGACTGGAGGCGGCCGTGGAGTCCGGGAACCTGGACTTGAGGGATACCGCGTCCCTCCGGACCCTCCTCTATCAGTTCGCCGGCATCACTCCCGCCGCGTCCACCCTGTACTACGGGGACCGTTCCGATCGGACGGTCCTGGTGAGCCGGAACGCGGACGGGGGCGGGCTGGTCTGCATCCGGGACGAGACCACCGGGGGCAAGCTGAACTTCTACGACCTCGGCCAGGACGGCTCCGTGGGCGCCTTCCGCGAGGCCGCCGATTTCGCTCCGACCACCCGGGGCTGGTACAAGGCCGCGGCGGAATCCGGCGAGCCCGGTTGGACGGAGATCTACGTGGATTTCGTCTCGAAAGGCCTGGTCATTACTCCCTACGTTCCCGTGAAGGATTCCTCGGGAGCCGTGGTCGGCGTCCTCGGGGCGGACGTGCCCCTGGACGCCCTGAAGACCCTGATCACCGAGGCCGCCCAGGGATCCGGTGCGGACGCCGCCCTCCTGGACGCGGGGGGCAGCCTCATCGCCCTGTCCCGGGATTTCCCGGTCACCCGGGACGTAGGCGGAACGCCCGAGCGCATACCCGGCCGGGAGAGCGGGGACGGCGTGGTGGCCGCCGCGGCGGCCCACGAGACCGTGGACGCCGTCAGCGCCTCCTCGGAAACCTCCTCCACCTGGTACGACGAGATCCGGGCGGGATCCGGATCCTGGTTCATCAGCTCCAGCCCCCTGTCCAAGAACGTCGGCATCGATGGGACGATCCTGGTCTACACCTCCGTCGAGGAGCGCATGGGCCGCCTGTACGCGGCTTTGGCCGGGGGCGGGGCCGTCGCCGCCGCGGCCTTCCTGTCGGGCATCCTGATCATCCTGGTCGTGACCCGCAGAGTGTCCGCCCAGGTCCGGGAACTCCGGGACGTGCTCACGGCGGTGTCCACCGGGGACCTCTCGGTATCCGCGGTCAAGCGGTCCGCAAGCGAGGTAGGCCAGATCCAGGCCGCGGTCCAGGCCTTGACGGACCGGCTCTCCGCCATCGTGGAGGACATCCAGGGGGCGGCGGAGAAGAGCGCCTCCGCGGCGGAAACCCTGGCGGCCCACTCCTCGGAGACCGCGGCCACCATCACCCAGATGTCCGCGGGCATAGCCTCCATGAAGCACCAGACCGAGGCCCTGGACGTCGCGGCGGGGGAAACCGAGAAGGCCCGGCAGGAGATCTCCTCGGCGGCCCAGACCGTGCTGTCCGCCATCCGGGACCTGGAGAACGCCGTGGAGGGCACCCGGGGGCTGATCGGCGAGATCGGCACGGAGCTCCGGACCCTGGCGGAACGGGCATCCCGGCAGAAGGAGACGGCCCTGCGGGTTTCCGGCCTGGGGGCGGACGGACGGGAACGGGTGGAAGCCGCGGCCTCGGCCATGGAGCGGATGGAGGCCAGCGCCCGGCGCACCCTGGAACTGGTGGACATCATCAACGGCATAGCCGAGCAGACGGGCCTCCTGGCCATGAACGCCGCCATCGAGGCGGCCCACGCGGGCGAGTCGGGCCGGGGCTTCGCGGTGGTGGCCGAGGAGATCCGCAAGCTCTCCGAGAGTACCGCGGAAAACGCCCAGGGCATAAGCCGGACGATCGAGGAGACCGCGGAGGCGATCCGGAACGCCGCGGAGTCCACGGAAACCGCGAACGGGGCCATCGGGTCCGTCATCGACGGCCTGGAGGAGCTGATGGGCGAGCTGGCCTCCACCTCCGACGCCCTCCAGGACGCGGCGTCCCGGAGCCGGGAGGTCGTTTCCGCCCTGGAGGGCCTGGCCGGCACCAGCCAGGCCCTGTCCACGGCGTCCGGGGGCCTCGAGTCCGGGACGGCCGTGATCGGCCGCACCGTGGAGGACGTCCGCCGGCTCTCCGCGGAAAACCGCAGCGCCGCCCAGGAGATGACCCTCGGCATCTCCGAGATCGACCGTTCCGCCACGGAGCTTTCCGACCTTTCCCGCCAGAGCGCGGATACCACCAGCTCCATACGGGAGGCCGCCGCGCAGTTCCGGACCCGGGGCCGGACGGTGACCGAACGGGGCGTGGACATCAAGCGCGATCCCGCGTGAGGGCCGTCTTCCTGGGGACCGGTACGAGCCACGGCGTCCCCGTCGTGGGTTGCCCCTGTCCCGTCTGCCGCTCCGAGGATCCCCGGGACTCCCGGTACCGGGCCTCCCTCCTCATGCGCGGGGACGGCGGGGAACGGATCCTGGTCGATCCCGGACCCGAGTTCCGCCTCCAGGCCCTCCGCGCCGGGATCGACCGGCTGGACGCGGTCCTGGTGACCCATGCCCACGCGGACCACATCCACGGCCTGGACGACGTGCGCCCCCTCACGAGGGAAGGCCCCCTTCCCGTCTGGGCGAACCGGGAGGCCCGGGCGGAGCTGGAAGTCCGTTTCTCCTACGCCTTCGACCCTCCCCAGAGGGGCGGCGGGGTGCCCCGGATCCGGCTGCCGGAGCTCCCCCCGGAGGGCGTCCGGATCGGCGGGATCCGGGTCCTGCCCGTGCCCGTGCTGCACGGGATCCTCCCGATCCTGGGCTTCCGGCTCGGGAACTTCGCCTACCTGACCGACTGCTCCGGTATCCCCGAATCCAGCCGCCCGATCCTGAAGGGCGTTGAAATCCTCGTCCTCGGAGCCCTCCGGGAACGGCCCCACCCCACCCACTTCTCGATTTCCGAGGCCGCCGACGCGGCCCGTTCCCTGGGGGCCCGGGAGGCCTGGATCACCCATATCTGCCACGACCACTCCCACGAAGAATTGGAAGCAATCTGCTCGGGGCTGTCCTCCCCCGGGTTCGACCTGCGGCCGGCTTTCGACGGGCTGGAGCTGGACATCGGGCCCGCGAGCTGAGCTCCGATTCGGCCGTCGGCGGCCGGATGCGCTTGACGACAGTGTTACTTTGTATTACTTTCATCGTACCCTCGATTCCGATCTCTCGGGAGGCACCGTGCGATCATCCGAACCTAGGACTCCTTTCTTCCTCCGGGCGGCGGCCCTGGCGGTCCTGACCCTGGCCGGCGCGGCCGCGGCGGCCCAGGCCCCCCGGGTAGCCGTGAGCATCCTGCCCCAGAAGTACTTCGTGGACCGGATCTCCGAAGGCGGCGCCCGCGTCCTGGTCCTGGTAGGACCCGGCCAGAACCCCCACTCCTACGAGCCGACCCCCCGGCAGATGGCGGACCTGGGTGCCGCGGGAGCCTGGCTCACCATCGGGGTGGACTTCGAGAAGGGGCTCCTTCCGAAGGCACGGAACCTGTACCCCCGTCTTCGGCTCCTCGACACCACCGAGGGGCTGAGGTTCCGCGCCCTGGAGGCCCACTCCCACGAAGAGGATGAGGACAGCCATGAGGAGGCCGGCGAGGACGGCGACCACGAAGGGGAAGGCGGCCGGGACGTCCACGTCTGGCTGGGCCGGGAAGGCGCGAAGGCCCAGGCCCGCCACGCTCGGGACGCCCTCTCGGCCCTGGACCCCGGGAAGGCCGCCCTGTACTCCCGGACCCACGAGGCCCTGGTCCGGGACATAGACGCGGTCTTCGACGACCTGGCCGAGAGCCTGGCCCCCCTGCGGGGCAGGCCGGTGTTCGTCTACCACCCCGCCTTCGGGTATTTCCTGGACGAGTTCGGGATCGAGCAGGTCGCCGTGGAGGCGGGAGGCAAGGAACCCACCCAGAAAGGCCTGGCGTCCCTGGTCGAGAAGGCCCGCAGGGAGGGCGCCCGGGTCGTCTTCGTCCAGCCCCAGTTCTCGAAGGCCGCGGCCCGGGCCGTGGCCCAGGCCATCGGGGGAGTCGTGGTCGAGATCGACGACCTGGCCCCGGACTGGCTGGCCAACCTTCGGAAGATGGGGGACGCGCTCAAGGCCGCCGCCCGGTGAGGCGCCGCCCGGTACTGCGCTGCACGGGCTTTATCACACGGCCGTGCCCGCTTGCCCTCCGGACCCGGAGGGTCTAGGATGGGGATGCCATGACCGCAAACCGCGACCGAGTCGCCTCGGCCCTCGTCCCCGGATCCCCCCACGGCCACGGACGCCCGATCGCCGTCCGCTTCGAGGGGGTGTCTTTCGCGTACGGCTCCGACCCTATCCTGGAGGACGTCTCCTTCCATATCCACGAGGGCGAGTTCGCGGCCCTGATCGGGCCGAACGGCTCAGGGAAGACGACCATCCTCCGTCTCCTCCTGGGCCTGGCCGCCCCCGCCTCGGGGCGCATCGAGGTCCTGGGGGCGCCTCCCCACACCGCCCTGGAATCCCTGGGCTACGTGCCCCAGAACGCCGCCTTCGACCCCGCCTTCCCCATCTCCGTGGCCGAGGTGGTGCGCATGGGTTGCCTTCGGGGCGGCAGCAGCCGCTACTCCCGGGAGGACCTGCGCGCCGCGGACGCCGCCCTGGAGCAGGCGGACGTGGCGGAACTGCGGGACCGTCCCTATTCCGCCCTGTCCGGGGGACAGAGGCGCCGGGTCCTCGTGGCTCGCGCCCTTGCCGCGAACCCCCGACTCCTGGTCCTGGACGAGCCCACGGCCAACATGGACGCCGAGAGCGAGACCCGGCTCTTCCGGGCCCTGGGCGAGCTCCGGGGCCGGACCACGGTCCTCGTGGTCACCCACGACACCCTCTTCGTGTCGGACCTGACGGACGCAGTACTCTGCGTCGGGGACCGGGACGGGCGGCCCGGATCCGTGGTGCGCCACGCCTCCATCCCGGTGGCCCGGGGCCTGGCCCCGGGGGTCTTCGGCGGGGGGGCCCGGCAGGTCCTCCACGACACGGAGATCCCTCCCGAAGCCTGCTGCGGGGAGGGGGACTAAAGATGAGCTTCCTGGACGCCCTCCTGGACCCCGCCCTGCCCTTCGTACGGAACGCCTTCCTGGCGGGGATCCTGTCCTCGGTCCTCTTCGGGGTACTCGGTTCCGTGGTCACGGTCAAGCGGATCGCGGGGCTGGCGGGGGCCATCTCCCACGCCGTCCTGGGCGGCATCGGCTTGGCCCTGTTCCTCTCCGCCCGGGGGCTGGCGCCGGGCCTCCCCCCGATCGCGGGAGCCCTGGCCTTCGCGGTCCTGTCCGCGGCCCTGATCGGCGTCGTATCCCTCAAGGCCAAGCAGAGGGAGGACACGGTCATCAACGCCATCTGGGCGGTGGGCATGAGCGTCGGGGTCCTGTTCATCGCCAAGACCCCGGGCTACGCCGACCCCATGAGCTACCTCTTCGGGAACATCCTCCTGATCTCCGGCCGGGACCTGGTCCTGATGGCCGTCCTTTCCGCCCTGGTCGTGGCCGGGGCCTGGCGCTTCTACCCCCAGATCGAGGCATCCGCCTTCGACGAGGAGTTCGCCCGGACCCGGGGGGTCCGCACGGACGCGGTCTTCCTGGCCGTCCTGGCCGTCGTGGCGGTCTCGGTGGTGCTCCTCCAGACCTTCGTGGGCATCGTCATGGTCATCGCCATGCTCACCCTGCCCGCCGGAACCGCGGGGTTCGCGGCCCGGAATCTCCGGGGGATGATGGTCCTGGCGTCCCTGTTGTCCGCGGTCTTTTCGGTGGGCGGCCTGGCCCTGTCCTGGGAGACCGACCTGCCCTCCGGAGCCGTCGTCGTGGTCCTGTCGGGAGCCGTCTTTCTGGGGGCCTCGGGAATCCGGATGCTGGTCACCCGTACATCCCGGCCGAAGGCGGAGCGTCCGGACGGGAAATAATTTCCCACCGGGGTGGAAAAACTTCCCGGAACAATCGTACGAAATACTAAAAAAGCGCTTGATCACGCCAATTTCTCAGGATAATCAGAACAGGATGATCATGATTTCATATAGATTAACATGATTCTTATTCTCTCTCATGTTTATATTTTTATTCCATTTCTATAAATATTTAGATTCTTAATCTTGTTAATCCTGTACATCATGAAAATCCTGTTCTGATTTTTTCAAAAAATTCGACTTGGCACGGCGATTGCAATATATAAGGTGTCGGAAGGAAACCGGCACCGATCCTTGAGGATCGGGACTGAGTGAACCACAAGGAGTTCCATATGAAGCGCGCAATCATCGTAGTCCTGGCCGTCGCCGTCGCGGCCTCCGCCGTGTCCGCCCAGGGATGGGCCCCGGGCTTCCGCGGCCCCGGCCCCGGCGCCTACGCCGCCCCCGCGGCCCCCGCCGAGACCGTAAAGATCGAAGGCAAGCTCGCCCTGGTCAACGCCCACCCCGCGGTGGTCGTGAAGGACAAGACCTACTACGTGGGCATCCCCGGCCGGCTCTTCGGTTTCGTGGACGGCCTCAAGGAAGGCGCCCAGGTCAAGCTCGAGGGGTACGAGCAGCCCCTGCCGTACGCGACGAACGTCGCGATGTTCCACGTCGTCAAGTTGACCGTCGGCGGCCGGGAGATCGACCTCTCCCAGTCCTTCGGCTACGGCCGCGGGATGATGGGCGCCTACGGCCCGGCCGGCGACTACGGCCCCATGGGCCGGGGCATGATGCCCGGCGGGCGCGGCCGCTGGTAAGCCGCTCCGGCGTCCCCGACGACGCCGAACGAAGGTTCGACCCCGGCCGGGATCCCCGGCCGGGGTCCTTTTTTGCCCGGGCCCGCCGTACCGAGGACAAGAAAAAAGCCGCCTTAAAAGGCGGCTTTTCACGCGGTCCGAGGCTCGATCAGACGTACTTTACGATCTTGCCGGCCTTCAGACAGCGGGTGCAGACCTTGACCGTCAGGACGGTGCCCTCGATCAGCGTCCGCACCTGGACGAGGTTGGGTTTCCAGACCCGGTTGGTCCTGTTCTTGGCGTGGGACACGTTGTGTCCGAAGGTGGTGCCCTTCCCGCAGATATCGCATCGTCTAGCCATATCGGTCTTCTCCGGTTGTGCGAATTGGTTCGCGTAGTATAGCGATGAGGGCGGGGAGTGTAAAGTAGGTCCGTGGACGGTGGTCGGTGGACAGTGATCGGAAATGGCAGAAGACTGCGGAAACACACCCCGCCTTGGCGGGATTTCTGACCGAACCATCGTGTCGCTTCCGTCCACTGTTCACCGTCCACCGTTCACCGACATCTTCGCCCACGCCTGGGCTTCCCGGCCCCGGCCCCGGGCCATCTTCTTCATCATGGTCCGGGTCTTCTCGAACTTCTTGAGGAGCCGGGCCACCTCCGCCACGGAGGTCCCGGAGCCCCGGGCGATCCGGGAGCGACGGGACGGCCCGATGATCAGATAGTTGGCCCGTTCCTTCCGAGTCATGGAGGTCAGGATGGCTTCCTCCCGCCGGAGCTCTCCCTCGTCGATCTGATCCTCCGAAATCTGGCCCGCGGCCCCGGGGATCATGTCCAGGACCCCCTTCAGGGAGCCCATCTTCTTCATGCGCCGGAGCTGGTCCAGGTAGTCCTCCAGGGTGAGCCCCTCCTCGGACATCTTACGCTGGAGCTCCTCGGCCTCCCGGGCGTCGAACTGCTCCTGGGCCTTCTCCACCAGGGAGACGATGTCGCCCATGCCCAGGATTCGGCCGGCGATCCGGTCCGGATGGAAGGGCTCCAGGCCGTCGGGACGCTCGGAGACGCCGATGAACTTGACGGCCTTCCCGGTCACGCTCTTCAGGGACAGGGCCGCCCCGCCCCGGGCGTCGGAATCGAACTTGGAGAGTATGACGCCGGACACGCCCACCTTCTCGTCGAAGACCTTGGCGATGTCCACCGCGGCCTGGCCCGTCATGGCGTCCGCCACCAGGAGGGCCTCGTCGGGCTTGACGGCGTCCCGGATCCGGACCAGCTGGTCCATCATCGCCTCGTCGATCTCCAGGCGGCCCGCGGTATCCACGATCAGGGTGTCGAAGAGCCCCTTTTTCGCTCGATCCAGGGCCGCACGCGCCACCTTCACGGGGTCCTTGGCGCCGTCTTCCTTGTAGACCTCGACGCCGATCTGCGATCCCAGGACCGAGAGCTGTTCCACCGCGGCGGGGCGCACCAGGTCGCAGGCGGCCAGGAGGACCTTTCGTCCCTTGCCCTTGAGATGATGGGCCAGCTTGGCCGCAGTCGTGGTCTTTCCGGAGCCCTGGAGGCCCAGGAGGAGGATTACCGAGACGACGTCGGGGCCCCGGAGCTGGAGTTCCTGGCGGGTGTCCCCCAGGAGGGCGACCATCTTGTCGTGGACGATCTTGACGAACTGCTGGCCCGGGGAGACCGCGCGGAGGACCTTCTCGCCCTTGGCTTCCTCGATGGTGGAATTGACGAAGCGGCGGACCACCCGAAGGTTGACGTCCGCCTCCAGGAGGGCCAGCTTGATCTGCTCGACCGCCTCCTCGATGTTCTTTTCGCTGATGGACGACTTGCCGCCGATGGTGCGGAGGACGTCCCCGAATTTCTGGGTGAGCCGTTCGAGCATGGATTCCTCGCGGAAAGGGTATTGCCGGCGCGACGGCCGCGGCGGATGCGAGTATGTCCCGTCCCGGGCGGGCGCGTCTAGGAGCCTGTCGGATTTGTGGACTTTTTACGCCAGTAGGCGTAAAAAGTCCCGATTATCGGGCTCCTTTGGGAGTTTGCGAGGTAGGAAAATCGCAAGTATGCGATTTTCCTTTGGTTTTCGTGGGCGGGCCCGACAAACTCCTAGCGCCCGGAGTGACCCGGGATCACAAGGTTCCTTTAAGGCCCACCGCCTCCGAGGCGTCCCGGAGGGCCAGGATGGTCTCGCCGATGAGCTCGTCCAGGGAGAGGCCGAGCATCGCGGCTCCCTTCTCGATCACGGACCGGTCCACCTTGGCGGCGAAGGCCGCGGCGCCCCACTTCTTCCGGACGCTCTTCACCTCCATGTCCAGGACGCTCCGGGAGGGCCGGACGAAGGCGCAGGCGGCGATGAAGCCCGTGAGCTCGTCCACGGCGTACAGGACCTTCTCCATGTCCGATTTCGGCTCCACGTCGGTGCAAAGGCCCCAGCCGTGGCTCTCCACGGCCCGGATGAAGTCCTCCGGGAGGCCCGCCCCGGCCAGGAGGGTCCGGGCATGCTTCAGGTGCTCCTCGGGCCAGCGCTCGTAGTCGATGTCGTGCAGGAGTCCCACCAGGCCCCACCAGTCCGGGTCCTGCCCGTACCGGACCGCGAACCGCCGGAGGGCCGCCTCCACGGAAAGGGCGTGCCGGAACAGGGATTCGTCCTGATTGTGGGTCCTCCAGAGCCGGATGGCTTCGTCGCGGTTCAGCATATCTCCTCCGGGCCCCAGTGTACGATGCCCGGGTCCCGGGCGCAAGGGCGCCGGGCTCCCGCGGGCGGGGCTTGACGATCTCCGAAATCTCCATAAAATGGGGACCCGTCGCGCGGGCCTCCGGGCCCCGATTCCTCCGGCCCCCCGGCCGGCCCTATTTCGAAATGCAGCGGGTCCCCTCGGGCCCGATTCCAAATCGTCAGGAGCATCGATCGCATGCCCGTTCCCACTTCTCGAACCCTGTTTCGCAGTTTGGCGGTCCTGGCCGCGGCGTTGGCCGCCGCTTCCCTCACGGTCGTCGTATCGTCCTGCATGTCCTCCGTGACCGCCGTGGAACCGGAAGCCTACGTCCCCGAGGAGTTCCGTAAGTTCTCCTCCTACGACGAGACCGAATACGTCCAGGCCTTCCGGAGCCACGCCCCCGAGGATTTCATCGCCGCGGGCTACGGGAACCCCCTGTACCGGGAATCGGTCCTGGCCTTCTTCTCCAGCATCACCAAGTCCACCGAGATCGCCCAGGCCATCCTGGACAACGCCGTCGAGTACTCGGTCCCCGTCTCCCTGGCCTTCGCCCTGGCCTTCGAGGAGAGCCAGTTCCACCCCCGGGCGATCAACCGCAACGCCGAGAGCGTGGACCGAGGACTCTTCCAGCTTAATTCCAAGTCCTTCCCGAACATGACCATCGAGCAGTTCTACGACCCCGTCCTGAACGCGAAGAAGGGGATCGCCCATCTGGCCTACTGCCTGGATGAGGGCGGGAACGAAGTGGCGGCCCTGGCCATCTACAACGCCGGGTACGGCCGGGTATCCAAGGGCGGCACGCCCCGGAAAACCCTCGATTACATCTCCCGGATCACCAAGTACGCCTCGAATTTGGAGGCCCTCTTCGAGGCCCAGGTGCTGGCCCGGAGAATCGCGGCGGCGAAGGACGGGACGCGGGGGACGAAGGTGGAATGAAAGTAGGTGAATAGGTGAATAGGTGAATAAGTGAATGGGTGAATGGGTGAAGAGCCGGCCGATGGAGTTCATAGCTATTACCCCGACCGTCCTATTCACGATTCACTATTCACCCATTCACTTCCTTCTCCCTGTCCAGGCCTCGGTGCCGTACTTCTCCCGTGCAATACGGCGGCCCTCCTCGAGCTCCTCCGGGGAGGGCTGCGCGGGGTCCAGGACGACGTCCAGGGCGGCGGCGAACCCCGCGGCGAAGGCGGCGGCCGCCTCGGGAAGGCCCACGCTCCGGCCGAGCTGGTGACGCAGGCTCGTGACCCTCTGCTTCACGTCCTCGATCAGCTTCCCCTTCATCTTCTCCGAGGGCACCTTGAGAAGGGCGAACATCCGGTCCACGTCCACGTCCAGGAGGATGGTCCCGTGCTGGAGGATGCAGCCCCGCTTCCGGGTCTGGGCGTTTCCGGAGACCTTCCGTCCCCCCACGAGGACGTCGTTGATGGGCGCGAACTCCCCGGACAGGCCGAGCCGGGCCAAGCCTTCCACGACCCCCGCGCAGAGAACCCGGTAGGAGTCCAGGATGCCCGGCCGGGCCCGGGGATGGCTCTCGGGCAGGACGATGCTATAGGTCAGCTCCGCGTCGTGGAAGACCGCCCCGCCCCCGGTGATCCGCCGGACGACATCCACGCCCATCCGGGCGCAGGCCTCCCGGTCCACCTCCTCGTCCAGTCCCTGGAAGTATCCCAGGGTCACGGTGGGGGGATTCCATCCGTACAGGCGCAGGGTGGGAGGCTGGCGGCCCTCCGCCACGGCGCCCAGGATCGCCTCGTCCAGGCCCATGTTGAAGGCTCCCGGGGAGACCCCGGTTTCAAGCAGGCGGAAGGTCATGGAGCATCTCCTCGAAGACGTCGGCCGCCGCGTCCGCGGAGAGGCCGAAGAGTTCCACGCCCTCCCGGGCGAGGGCGGCGGAAAAGGCGCTCCGGAACTCCCCGACGGGGATATCTACCAGGCTCTCCTCCGCCCGGTCGAAGCCCTCCTCCGGGTGGGCGAAGAAGTCCCCCCGGACGGCGACGGACTTCAGGACGCCGTTCTCGACGTCCGCGGTCAGCTTGAGGAGCTTCCCGGCGGGGATCTTCACGATCCTGCGGAGGGTCACGACACCTCCTCGAAGGCCTGGCGGGCGTGGTAGCTGGTCCGGGCCAGGGGACCGGACACCACGGCGGAGAATCCCCGGGCACGGGCTTCCCGGGCGTACTCGGCGAAGGTCTCCGGGGTCACGTACTCCGCCACGGGAACCTGGGAGGGCGTCGGTCGGAGGTACTGGCCCAGGACGACGCTGCCGCAGCCGATCCGGCGCAGGTCGTCCAGGACTCCGAGCACCTCCTCCCGGGTCTCCCCGAGCCCCAGGAGCAGGCTGGACTTGACCACCTCGATCCCCGCGGCGGCGGCCCGTTCCAGGGTATGGAGGGAACCTTCGTAGGAGGCCCGGGCGTCCCGGACCCGCTGGAGCCGGGGCACGGTCTCTACGTTGTGGGCCACCGCGTCGGGGCCCGCGGCCAGGACGAGGTCGATCTCACCCTCCCGGAAGTCGGGCACCAGGACCTCCACCCGGACGCCCGGGTTGCCCGCCTTGATCGCCCGGACGCAGGCGGCGAAGTGTCCCGCACCCCGGTCCGGCAGGTCGTCCCGATCCACGCTGGTCAGGACCGCGTAGGTCAGGCGAAGTTCCGCGACGGCCTGGGCCAGTTGGCCCGGCTCGTCGGGGTTGACCGAATCCCCGGTCCGACCGGTCGCGACGGCGCAGAACCGGCAGTTCCGGGTGCAGGTGTTCCCCAGGATCATGAAGGTCGCGGTCCCGCAGCCCCAGCACTCGGCCTTGTTCGGACAGCGGGCGGAATCGCAGACCGTGTGGAGGCCCCGCCGGTCCAGGAGCCGGCTCATGTTCCTCCATTCGGGGCCCGAGGGGATGGGCACCCGGAGCCAGGCGGGCTTCGGGCCGGTCACCGTTTCATCCCCTCCACGACCAGGTGCCCCGAGTCGACCAAGGTACCCGCCTCGGACTTGCCCAGGATGACGATCCGGAAGATCGCCGCCTCGATCAGGGAATAGAGGAGGTCCGTGGCGGCCCGGACGGGAACCTTCCGGAATTCCCCGGCCTGGATGCCGGCGATCAGGAGCGTGGACAGGATGTGCCGCATGCGGATGGTCCGGCGCCGGACCCTCTCGTCCGGGTCTCCCCCGGAACGTCGCAGGTGGTCCAGGTAGCCGAAGATGACGGTCAGGAGCCGCTTCTCCTCGGCACAGCGGGCCAGGACCATGTCCAGGATGGCGGAGATCTTCTCCGCGTTGGAGAGGTCCTCCCGGGTCGCGAACTCCCGGACGTCCGCCTCCAACCCCACGGTGAACTGCTTGATGCTGTAGGAAAAGATCTCGCGTTTGTTCTTGAAATAGAGGTACAGGATGGTACGGGTGATCCCGCAGCGCTCGGCGATCTTCCGGAAGGTGGTATCCTCGTATCCCTCGTCCGTGAAGACGTCCAAAGCGCGCTCCAGGATCTCCTTCTTGCGCTTCTCGTGCTCTACGACGATTGACAAACCGGGGCCCTCCTGTCACGTACTATATACCAAGGTATTCTCCTTTGATAAGACGGCACCGGGAAAAAGGGGCCTGTCCGGCCCGGTTCCCCCGTCGTATACTCCCCCCATGGAACGATATCCCGAGATCGACGCCTTGCGCGGGTTCGCCCTGGTCTGCATGGCCGTCTACCATCTTGCCTACGACCTGGTGATCTTCGGCGTCGCGGGCCTGGCCTTCTGGGAGGGCTTCTGGTGGTGGTTCCCCCGGTGCATCGCGGCGGCCTTCGTGACCCTGGCCGGGCTCTCGATGGCCCTGCGGAAGGCCAGGACGGGCGCCGGTCTACGGCCCTTCCTGGCTCGGGGGCTGCGTCTGGCGGCCGTGGCCGCGGGCATCTCGGCGGTCACCTATCTCGCCCTGGGCCCCGGGACCTTCGTCTTCTTCGGGGTCATCCACCTGATAGCCTTCGCCACCCTTGTCTCGTACCCCCTGGCGGACCGGCCCGCGGCCGCCGCCGCCCTGGGCGCCGCCGTCCTGGCCGGGGGTCTGGCCCTGGGGTCCCGGAGGTTCCCGGGCCCGGCCCTGGCCTGGCTGGGGTTGCGCCCCGAGGGCTACCACCCCGCGGACTACCTCCCGGTCCTGCCGTGGTACGCCTGGTTCCTCTTCGGGATCGCCGTCGCCGCCCTCCTCTACCCCCGGGGCCGGCGCAGCTTCGAGCCGCCCCGAACATTCCTGGATGTGCCCCCGATCCGGGCTTTGGCCTGGCTCGGACGCCGATCCCTGGCGATCTACCTGATTCATCTGCCGGTGTTGTACGGGATCGTGTGGGGTATCACGAGGGCGGGGGTTGCGGGAAGGTAAGGCACACCCAAAAACGCCGAAGCCCCCAAACGGGGGCTTCGTTGCCGCGCCTACTGATAATCGACGAAGCCCCCATTGGGGCTTCAGCGCCGCGCCTACTGTAAATCAACGAAGCCCGAAGGGCTTCGTTGCCGTCATTCTGTTGGGCCGCAGCGCGGCCCAACAGAATGACGCTACATCCCCATGTACGCCTTCCGCACTTCCGGGGACGCCAGGAGCTCCGAGGCGGTGCCCTGGTGGACGATGGCCCCGGTCTGGATGACGTAGCCCCGGTCCGAGATCTCCAGGGCTTCCTGGACCAACTGCTCGACCAGGAGGACGGTGATACCCTGATTGCGGATCTCCACGACCGTCTCCAGTACCTTCTCCACGATGCTCGGCTGGAGTCCCAGGGAGAGCTCGTCCAGCATGATCAGCTTGGGGTTCGACATGAGGCCCCGGGCTATGGCGCACATCTGCTGTTCGCCCCCGGACATGGTCTCCGCGATCTGGCCGGCCCGCTCCTTCAGCACCGGGAAGAGCTGGAAGGCCCGGTCCAGGCGGGCGGCGATCTCGCCCCGGTCCTTGACCGTGAAGGCCCCCATCTCCAGGTTCTGGCGCACCGAGAGCTTGGAGAAGAGCCGCCGCGCCTCGGGCACGTAGGCCAGGCCCCGGGCCACGATCGAGTAGGCCGGGGTCCTGGTGATGTCCGCTCCGTCGAAGCGGATGACGCCCGAAAGGGGATGCATGAGTCCGGCAATGGTCCGCATGGTGGTGGATTTGCCGGCCCCGTTGGCTCCGATGATGGCGACGATCTCGCCGGATCGGACCTCCAGGGATACTCCGTGGATCACGGGAACCCCGTCGTACCCGCAGCGGATGTCCTTGACTTCCAGAAGGATTTCGCCGCTCATGCCCCGGCCCCCTTGTCCATGGTCTCCGCGTACTTCTTGCCGAGGTAGGCGGTGATCACCTTGGGATCCCGGACGATGTCCTTCGGGGCCCCTTCCGCGATCTTCTCCCCCGAGGCCAGCACGACGATCTTGTCCGCGATGGGCATGATGGCCTCCATGATGTGCTCCACCATGAGGACCGTGAGCCCGTTGGCCTTGAGGCGCTTGATCACCTCCACCATCTCCCGCACCTCGGTGCTGGTGAGCCCCGCGACCGCCTCGTCCAGGAGGATCATCCTGGGCGAGGTGGCCAGGGCGCGGGCGACTTCCAGGCGCTTCTTGTTGCCGATGGTCATGTCCCCCGCCGGCCAGTCCCGCCATTCCTGGAGGAAGCAGATCTCCAGGCACTCCTCGGCGACCTTCCGGGCGTGCTTGTTGTCCGGGTGGCCGAGGTAGGCCCCGACCAGGATGTTCTCGAAGACCGACATCTCCTTGAGGGGCCGCACGACCTGGAAGGTCCGGGCCAGGCCTTTGCGGGCCACCTTGTACGAGGGCAGGCCCGCGATCTCCTCGCCCCGGAACCGGATGGAACCCGCGGAGGGTTTGTAGAATCCGGCCACGCAGTTGAACAGGGTGGTCTTTCCCGCCCCGTTCGGGCCGATGAGGCCGACGATGGCCCCCTCCTCCACGTCGAAGGACACGTCCTTGTTGGCCAGGAGGGCGCCGAACTTCATGGAGACGCCCCGAACCTGCAGCATCTCGCTCATTTCGCGCCTCCTTCCGCGGCCAGGCGCGCCCGGAGCCGGGCCTGGCGCTTGCGGGAACCGGTCAGGATTCCCAGGATGCCGCCGGGCTGGTAGACCATCATGAGGATGATGATGAGCCCGAAGATGATCAGGTCGACCCCCGAGCCGAGCTTGGCCAGGTAGGCCCGGCTGTACTCCTGCAGGGGGATGAGCACCAGGGCCCCCAGGAGGGGTCCCCAGAAGGTACCGATGCCGCCCAGGATGGCGACGAGGACGAATTTCATGGACATGTCCAGGCTCATCACCATGGGCGGGTCCACCCGGAAGTTGTACTGGGCGAAGAAGGCCCCGCAGAGGGCCGCCAGGAAGGCGGATAGGGCCATGGCCGTCAGCTTGACCCCCGTGGAGTTGACCCCCAGGGATTCGGCGGTCTCCTGCCCCTCCCGGACGGCCCGGAGGTAGTAGCCGAACCGGGAACGCTCGATGACCCGGGTGATCGTGAAGACCAGGGCGAAGAGGACCAGGGCACCCAGGTAGTAACCGCGCTTGTCCACGGACCAGGTGAAGTTGCGCCACCCGTCCTCCAGGATCGTGTAGTCCAAGCCCACGGCCCCGCCCACCCAGTCCCAGATCATGAAGACCCGGTTGAAGATCTCCACCACCGCGAAGGTGGCGATGGCGAAGTAGTGTCCCTTGAGCTTGAAGCAGGGATAGCTGACGATCACGGCGGTGACCGCCGCCAGGACGGCCCCGACGATCATGCCCGGCCAGGGGCTGGTCTTGCCCACGCAGACCGCGAAGGCCGCTCCGTAGGCCCCGATCCCGAAGAAGACCGAGTGCCCGAAGGAGACCTGCCCGCCGTAGCCGCCGATCAGGTTCCAGGCCTGGGCCATGGCCGCTGTCAGAAGGACGGTGATCAGGACGTGGGAGGAGAACCCGGGTCCCACCAGGCCCGCCAGGGGCAGGGCGGCCAGGGCTACCAGCAGGAGGGGCCAACCGAACTTGGACAGCAGTTTCTTGTAGTCCATGGCTCACCACCCGAAGAGGCCCTTGGGCCGGATGAGGATGACGACGAGGTAGATCCCGAAGACCGCGATGTACTTGTAGACCGGGCCGATGTAGAAGCCCGCCAGGGACTCGATGAGGCCCACCATGACCGCGGCCACCAGGGCTCCGGGCACGCTTCCGAACCCGCCCATGGCCACGATCATGAAGGCGATCAGGCTGAAGAGGGTTCCCACGTCCGGGTGCGTGGCCAGGTAGGAGGGCAGGAGCCCTCCCGCGATCCCCACGCAGGCCCCGCCGATGCCGAAGACCAGGAGGAAGATCTTCTCGGTGTTGACCCCCATGAGCCGGGCGGCCTCCCCGTCCAGGGCCGTGGCCTGGACGGCCCAGCCGAACCGGGTCCGGGTCAGCATCCAGTAGAGGAGTCCCAGGACCGCCAGGGCGAAGAGGGAGGTCACGAACTGGGGCAGGGGCACGATCACGTCCCCGACCATGAAGGACCGTCCCTCCAGGATGGTGGATTCCAGGATCCGGAAGTTCGGGGAGAAGCGGTTGAGGACGAGGTTCTTCACCATCATGGAAAGCCCGAAGGTGGCCAGCAAGGGCGCCATGGCCTTGCCCAGGATCCGGGAGATGACCAGCTTGTAGGTCAGCATCCCGAACAGGAAGAGGAAGATCCCGGAGGCGACCCAGGACACCAGGGGATCCGCCTTGAAGAGGAAGCCCAGGAAGAAGGAGACGTACATGCCCACCATGAGGAAGTCGCCGTGGGCGAAGTTGAGCACGTCCATGACGCCCCAGATGAGGCTCAAGCCCGCGGCGATGAGGCCGTAGAGCAGACCGGCCCATAGGCCGTCCAGTATGACCTGAAAGAATAACGACATAGTCCGTGAACCTCGCCGGATAGGATGGTTGCGCGGAAAAATGGGGCCGGCCTTCGGCCGGCCCCCGGTACCTCAGATTACCACTTCGGGATCGGATAGATCGGAGCCGCGTCCTTGTACTCGTAGGGGAACACGGTCTTGTAGGCCCCGTCCTGGAGCTGGGAGATCACGCTTCGGGCCATGATGTTCTGTCCGCCGGGGGACTCGAACTTGACCTTGCCGCCCATGGACAGGGGGCTGTCGAAGGTGGCGGTGCGCAGGACCTCGGCGACCTTCTCGGTGTCCAGGGTGCCGGCCTTCTCGATGGCCAGGGCCAGGACGTACATGGCCACGGCTTCCTGGATGGAGTTGGAGTCGAAGGGCACCCCGACCTTCTTCATGAAGTACGCCTCCACGGGGGCGACGCCCTTCATGAACCGGGAGCCGAACTCGGGGGTGTAGCCCGCGGAACCCATGAAGCCCCAGCCGTCCTTGCCCAGCTGCTCGTTGATCTTCTGGTCCTGGTAGCCGGAGCAGAAGTTGATGGCGATCTTCGGCTTCCACTTGAACTGCTTCATGGTCCGGACCATCAGGGAGTAGTCCGCGCCCAGGACCGCGCCGAAGAGGGCGTCGGGGTTGGCGGCCTTGAGTTTCTGGATCTCGGAGTTCAGGTTGGTGGCTCCGACCGTGAAGGGGACGTCCGCCACGACCTTGTAGCCGGCCTTCTGGGCGTGGGCCTTGGCCTCGTCCGCGGCGTGCTTGCCGAACTCGGTGTTCTCGTAGATGACGCCGACGGTCTTGATCCCGGCCTTCTTGGACTTGTTGAGCTCGTCGAACCAGTGCACGAACTCGATGGCCTCGATCCGGTCCGTGGGGGCCAGGCGGAAGAAATACTTCAGGTCCCGCTCGGTGAGGGCCGCGGAGGAGGAGGCGCCGCACATGAAGATCTTCTGGAGGCGCTCGGCCACGGCGCTGGCGGGCTTGGAGGCGGAGGAGTTGTAGGAGCCGATGACGGCGAAAACGCCCTCCTGCCCGTAGAGGCGCTCGGCCTCGGACTTGGCCACGTCGGGCTTGCCCTGGTGGTCCGCCTTCACGAGCTCGATCCTGTATCCGTCCAGGAGTCCCGCCTTCTTGGCGATGGGCAGGTCCAGGTCCGGGTACACGCCGTTGATGATGTCCACGATGGTCTCGACCGCCGCCTGGCACCTCTGGCCGGCGGTGGCGACGGGACCCGTCATGGGGAAGAGGGTCCCGATCTTGATGACCTTGTCCTGGGCGCCCGCGGATGCGATCAGGGCGAGCGCGAGGATGACGGCGGCGATTTTCCGCATCGAAGCCTCCATGGGACGCGAAGTCCCCCGTTGAAAGTGTCCGGGAATCCCAGGATTCCCGTGCCGGACATGGCAGTACCCCCCTACGATGTTTCTTTGAGGAGAATAGGCCATGTGACGTAAAAGTATCTTCACCTGATATATTAGAACTGTCAAGGTAAAAAATGGACGAATTGGACGGATCTGTCCCGCCCGACGTCACCGGAACTTCGCCGAGCGAGGCTCGGCGCCGCGATGTCGAGCGAGGCTCGACATCGCGGGATTGGACACCCCGCCCCCCTTCGGCTATGATCGGAGACGGGGGGAACGCCATGACCCAGCGCTACGGTATAGTCCTGCGGCTCTCGGCCTTCGAAGGCGCGGATACGGAGGCGGCCCGGCCCCACGGTCCGGAGATGGAGTTCCACGTGCGCCGGACAGTGCGGGCGGAGCACAAGCTCGAGGAATCCCTGTTCTCCCTCTCGGGCAACGTCGTCTTCCCGAACTTCTACGCCTCCCGGGTCCTGGCCCGATCCCTGAACGCCCGGCCCTCCGTACAGGCCCACCCGGAACGCTCGGTGAAGGCCGGGCGCCTGAACGCCATGGGGCTGGTGGACGAGATCCTCCACTTCGTCTGCGCCAAGTTCCGGGAATCCGTGGCCCCCGACGCCTTCGTCCGGGCCCTGGCCGCCGTGGAGAAGGCCGTGGGCAAGGCCCAGACCGACGCCCTCCTCCTGGCCTTCACCAAGGAATTCCCGCCTCGGGACGTGTACCGGGGCAAGGCGGACGAAGGCGCCTGGCTCGCCGGGACGACCGAAGGGGTACCCAACAGGGTCCTGGCCCTGGAGGAACTCCTCCTCCTCAAGCTGGCCAACGACAACCCCGCCTTCGAACCCTTCAAGGAACTCTTCGACGATACGGCCTTCCGGGGCGCGACGAAGTACCTGCCGGTCCTGGAAAGCCTGGAGACCTTCTTCGACGGGCTGCCGGTCTTCGGCCCGGAAAAACGCCCCCTGGTCAAGCTCCTCCGCTGTCCCGTGGAGGCCTCGCCCTATTCCCTGCCCGGTCAGCTGGACTACATGCGCCGGAACTGGGGCCTCCTCCTGGGGCCCCTCCTGGCCCGGATCCTGGGCGGCCTGGACATGATCAAGGAGGAGGAAAAGCCCTTCTTCCCGGGCCCCGGGCCCTCCCGGGTCTACGTCTACGAGGGCATGGAGCACGAGTACGAGCGCTTCACCGAGGACATGGACTGGATGCCCCGGGTCGTCATGCTGGCCAAGAGCGTCCTGGTGTGGCTGCACCAGCTGTCGGTGACCTACGGCCGGACGATAGACCGCCTGGACCTCATCCCCGACGAGGAGCTGGACCTCCTGGCCTCCCGGGGCTTCAACGCCCTCTGGCTCATCGGCCTGTGGGAGCGTTCCGACGCCAGCCGCCGCATTAAACAGCTCTGCGGGAATCCCGAGGCCGCGGCCAGCGCCTACAGTCTCTTCGACTACGAGATCGCCGGGGAGCTGGGGGGCTGGTCCTCCCTGCACCAACTCCGGGAGCGCTGCGCCTGGCGGGGCATCCGCCTGGCCGCGGACATGGTCCCCAACCACACGGGCATCGATTCCGAGTGGGTGCGGCACCGGCCGGACCTCTTCGTCCAGGCGGGGCATCCCCCCTTCCCGGGCTACACATTCAACGGGGAGAACCTTTCCGCCGACCCCTCCGTGGGGATCTGGCTGGAGGACCACTACTACAACCGCTCCGACGCGGCGGTGGTCTTCAAGCGCGTGGACTTCCGTACCGGGGACACCCGGTACATCTACCACGGCAACGACGGGACCGGGATGCCCTGGAACGACACCGCCCAGATCGACTTCCTCAAGCCCGAAGCCCGGGAGGCGGTGGAAGAGCGGATCCTCCACGTGGCCCGGGCCTTCCCCATCATCCGCTTCGACGCGGCCATGGTCCTGGCCAAGCGGCACTTCCGCCGCCTCTGGTACCCCGAACCCGGATCCGGGGGGGACATAGCCTCCCGGGCGGAACACGCCCTGTCGCGCAAGGACTTCGACGTGCGGATGCCCGAGGAGTTCTGGCGCCAGGTGGTGGACCGAAGCGCCCGGGACGCCCCGGACACCCTCCTCCTGGCCGAAGCCTTCTGGATGATGGAGGGCTACTTCGTCCGGACCCTGGGCATGCACCGGGTGTACAACTCGGCCTTCATGAACATGCTCAAGAAGGAAGAGAACGCGAAGTTCAAGGAAACCATCAAGAACACCCAGGAGTTCGATAAGCGCATCCTCAAGCGATTCGTCAACTTCATGAACAACCCGGACGAGGAGACCGCGGTGGCCCAGTTCGGCAAGGGGGACAAGTACTTCGGGGTCTGCACCCTGATGGCCACCCTGCCGGGCCTGCCGATGTTCGGGCACGGCCAGGTCGAGGGCTTCGAGGAGAAGTACGGGATGGAGTACCGCCGCGCCTACCGGGACGAGGCCCCCGATTCGGGCCTCGTGGCCCGGCACGAGCGGGAGATCTTCCCGATCCTGAAGCGGCGCCACCTCTTCTCCGGAGTGGACGACTTCCTGCTCTACGACCTCTGGGACGAGCACGGAACGGTCAACCAGAACGTCTTCGTGTACTCGAACGGGGCCGGGGGCGAGCGGGCCCTGGTGGCCTATAACAACGCCTACGGGCGGGCCTCGGGATGGGTCAAGGACTCCGCCTACTACGCCGAGATCCTTCCGGACGGAGGCAAGCGCCACGTCCAGAAATCCCTGGCCGAGGCCCTGGGGCTTTCCGGCAAGGAGGGCCGCTTCCTGGTCTTCCGGGAACAGCGGAGCGAGCTCTGGTACCTGCGTCCCTCCAAGGACGTGGCCGCCAAGGGCCTGCACCTGGCCCTGAACGGCTACGAGAGCCAGGTCTTCCTGGACGTCCACGAGGTCGAGGACGACGCGACGGGCCGCTACGGCACCCTCTGCCGCAGACTGGGCGGGGCCGGGGCGCCGGACCTGTCCGCGGCCCTCCAGGACATCGACCTGGCGGAGCTCTACGCGGCCTTCGCGGCCCTGCTCTCGCCGGAGTTCCTGGCCGCCCTGCGGCTCCCCCCCGGCACCTCGGAGAAAGCCGGCCCGGTGCCGGGGGCACCCGCGTCGAAATCGAAGCCCGGGAAGCCGGGCAAGGCCGAGGCGGGCACCGCCGCGGAGACGAGGGCCGCCCCGGACCTGGACCCCGAGACGTCCTCGGCCTTCGCCGCCCTGCCGGAGCGGTGCCGAGCCTTCGCCCGGACGGCCCTGGTCTTCCTGGAAGATTTCGACGGAGGCGCCGAGGCGTTGACCGAAAGGCCCGAGGAGGCCGGGATCAAGGCGAAAAAGCCGCCGGCCGGATCCGCCCCGACGGACCCGGCGGAGCGGACCGCGGGTGCCCTGGCCGCAGGATTCCAAATTCTGACGTCCTTCCTGGCGGAAGCCCGGTCCGGCGGACCGGATTCCTTCCCCGCCTCCCTGGCCGCCGCCTTCCCCGCGGCCGCCCAAGCCGCCGCGGCCCTGGTCGTCCTGGGTTCCCTGCGCGCCCTCCTCGGACCCGAGGCCCGGGGCCCGGACGCCCGGGCCCTGGCGGACCACTGGTGCCTGGACCGCAAGCTCCGGGAAGCCCTCCAGTCCGCGGGGATGCCCGGGGACGAGGCCTGGCGCCTGGCCCACGCGGCCAAGACCGCCGCGGCCCTCCATCCGGATAAACCGGCGGTCCGGGAGCTCTGGAAGGCCTGGACCTCGGACGAGGACGGCGGACGCATCCTGGGGGTGAACACCTGGGACGGGGTCGAGTGGTTCCGGGCCGAGGGTTTCGACCTGTTCGCCCCCGTCTCGGCCCTGGCCGCCCTCTTCGCTCCCGGCGGCGGGACCTACAAGACCCGGGAGGCCGCGGCCGCCAAACTGTATTCCGACCTCCGGAAAATGGAGGCGAAGTCGGGGTACAAAGTGGACGGTGGACTGTAACCAAGGAGTGACCATGCCCTTCGAATCCGTCGACCTCGAGAACCTTCCGGACAATCCCTGGAAGCTCATCGGCAAGGACTGGATGCTGGTGACCGCGGGGAACCTCGCCTCCTGGAACACCATGACCGCCAGCTGGGGCGGCCTGGGGGTCCTCTGGCACCAGAACGTGGCCTTCGTCTTCGTCCGGCCCTCCCGGCACACCTTCGAGTTCATGAACCGGGGCGACCGTTTCACCCTCTCCTTTTTCCCCGAGGAACGGCGGGAGATCCTTTCCAAGTGCGGGAGCGTCTCGGGGAGGGACGCGGACAAGGCGGCCCTCACGGGCCTCGACCCGTTCGAGCCCGAACCGGGGGTCGTCTCCTTCCGCCAGGCCCGGCTCGTCCTTTCCTGCCGCAAGCTCTACGCCCAGGATCTGGGCCCCGGCCATATCGTGGACCCCGATGTCCTGAAAAACTACGCCAACGGGGACTGGCACCGGATGTACGTCGCCAAGGTGGAGGGAGCGTGGGTGGACGGTGGACGGTGAACGGAAATGTACGGCAGAACACTTGAATCATACGACCGTTTAACGATACGCGGGATCCGGGCGGAAGCTTCGCCTCGGTTCACTGTCCGCTGTCCACCGTTCACTTCCCTCTGACCTATGCCGTCCTTCATCGAATCCGTCCTGGCAGCCCGGCTTCCCGACCCCTCGGTCTCCTTCGTCTTCCCCAGCGAGGTGGCCGCGGCGTCCTGGGCGCTGCGGGCCCTGGACCTGGGGCCCTCCCCGGCGGTCTTCACGGACCGCTTCCTGGGCTGGGACACCTTCAAGGCCCGGCTCCTCTCCCGGAAGGCCGAGGGCCGGGCCGCGGACGACCGGACCCGTCTGCTCTGGGCCGCCTCCGCCCTGGAGGCCAACTCCCGGTCCCCCTTCCTGGAGACCCTCCTGCGGCCGGCCTATCGTTCCGAGTACGAGGGCTACGTTCCCTTCGTGGCCGGGATCCTCCCGGCCCTGCGCAGGATCGCCGGCCGGGCCGGATCCCGACCGGAAACCGGCAAGCTCCGGGATTTCGGGGCCCTGTACGCCCGGTACCGGTCCTTCCTGTCCGAGCGGGGCCTCTTCGAACCGCCCTGGGAACCCCTGCCCTCCCCGGAGCCCGGCCTGCGCTACGACCTCTTCTGCCCGGAGCTCGCCCGGGACTTCGAGGAGTACCGGACGGCCCTGTCCGCGGGGACGGCGTTCCGCATCCTGCCGCTCCCGGAAGCCCCGGACTGCCCCCCCCTGGCGGAATTCCCGAACCTGTACGAGGAGCTCCGCTGGATATTCCTCTCCGTAGCCCGGGACCTGGATTCGGGGCTGCGCCCCGAGGAGATCGCGGTCACGGTCCCGGACCTGGACGAGACCGCCCCCTGGGTGGAGAAGGCCGCCGCCCTGGCGGGGGTGCCCGCGGAGATCCGGAGCGGCCGGCCCCTGGCCCGGCATCCGGTCGGCCGCTTCCTGGCCGCCCTGGGCGCCTGCTCGGAGAGGGACTTCGACCTGGAATCGGTCACCGCCCTGCTCCTGGACCGCTTCCTGCCCTGGAAGGAGCCGGACCGGGCCCGTTCCCTGGTGCGCTTCGGAATCCTGCGGCACGCCTATGCCCCCTACGCCGCGGACGGCCGGAAGCGGGATCCCTGGCTGGAAAGCTTCCGGATCTGCGGTGTCCCGGAACCCGGCCTGGACTCCTTCTACCGCAGGCTCAAGTCCGGCGCCCGGCAGGTCACCGGGGCCGCGGATTTCCGGAGTCTGGCCCGGGCCTTCGTCGCCTTCCGCAGGGAATTCCTGGACGAGGACCGCCTTTCCGAGGAGGACGCCCGGTCCTTCCAGCGGGCCATGGACGAGCTCTCCGCCTATTCCCGCGTCGAGTCCGACCTGGACCTGGCCGCCCCGGAGGGTTCCGCCTTCTCCCTCTTCCGTACGGTGCTGGCGGACCAGCGCTACGTCCACCAATCCTCGGTCCCCGCCGTGTCCGTGTACTCCTACCGGGTCTCCGCCCTCCTGGCCGTCCGCAGGCACTACGTGGCCGGGGCATCCCAGGAAGGCCTGCGGGTTCGCTTCGTCTCCGCCCCCGGACTCGGGGAGGAGGAGAAGGAGGACCTGGGACTCCCGGACCGGGACGCCTCCGGGGAGTACGCCCGGGCCTACGCGTCCACGGGAATGACGGTCTTCAGCTTCGCCGTCGAGGGCTTCCGGGGCTGGAACCTCCCGTTCCCCTGGTTCTCCCGGGCCGGCCGGGTCGGAGTCCCGCCGGACGGGGAGGCCCTCCGGGGCTCGGACCCCTGGTCCCGGGAGGAGCGGGCTTGGCGGGGCGAGGACTTCCCCCCCGTACTGCTGGCGGATCAGTCCCGGGCCTTCCGGTCCGCGGCCCGGTCCCTGGGGCCCCCGGCCTCGGACTATCGCCGGGACCGGGCCTCCCCCCAAGCCGCCGGGGCGATCCTGACCCGGGTCACCCGGGCGGACGGGCGCCTGCGCCTCTCGGCCACCCAGGTTTCGGAGCTGCTGTCCTGCCCCTTCGCCTGGCTCCTGGCCCGGGGCCTGGCCCTGGAAGCGGAGGTGTCCGGGGTGGGCTTCTTCGACGCCCTCCTGGCCGGGGAGATGGGCCACGAGACCCTCCGAGTTTTGTACGGCCGGATAGCCGCTTCCGGCCCCTTCGACGGACGCCGGATCCCGGAGTACCTATCCTGGATCCGGCCTTCCATGGACGAGATCCTCCCCGCGTTCGAGTCCCGGCACGGCCCCTTCCTCCGGCCCATGTTCGAAGCCTACATGCCCAAGCTGGGAGACCGGATCGAGCGCCTCCTACGGGAGGAGGCCCGGGTCTTCCAGGGCTGGGAGGTCGAGAGCCTGGAGGGCGACCTGGAGAAGGACTACCCGGACCTGGAGGCGGTCCTGGTCGGGCGCCTGGACCGCCTGGCCCGCCGGGACGGGGAGCACGGGATCATCGACTACAAGAAGCGCTCGATCCCGGGCAAGGACGACGTCCGGCCCGACGCGAACGGATACCTGGCGGCACCCCAGATGGCCGCCTACATCCTTCTGTGCGAGGCGGCGGGCCGGACCGTATCCCGGGCCCGGATCTGGTCCCTGGAGGACGCCAAGGCCCTGGACGTTGTAGGCCCCGGAGCCGGGACCCGAGAGGACTACGGTCCGGCCCTGGCGGCCTTCGAGGACGGCCTGCGGAAGACTGCGGAACGGCTCCGGGCCGGGGACTTCCGTCCTCCCCGTCCGGAGGAGCGGGACTGCGGGAACTGCGGCTGGGCCTCGATCTGCCGGACCGGCTACGCCACGGAGGGACGATGAGCGCCAACCCGATGTCGAGCCGGCTCGATCCGGACCAGCGGACCGCCGTGGAGCTCCGGAGGAACGGAGCCGTGTCCGCGGGGGCCGGGAGCGGGAAGACCACGGTCCTGGCCGCCCGGTACCTGGACCTGGTCCTGCGGGACGGGGCGGACGTCCGGTCCATCCTGGTCCTGACCTTCACCCGCAAGGCCGCCGCGGAGATGTACGGACGCATCCACCGGGAGCTCCTGGCCTCCGGCGAGCCCCGGGCCCTGGAGCAGGTGGATCGCTTCTCGGAGGCCCAGATCTCCACCCTGGACTCCTTCTGCTCCCTGGTCCTTCGACCGGAGGCCCAGGAGTACGGATATCCCCCGGACTTCCGGGTGGACGACGAGGAATGCGGCCGCATCGCCCGCGCCCAGGCCCTGTCCTTCCTCCTGGAGCGCCGGGAGGATCCCGCCCTCCGGGAGGTCTTCGCCCGGCTGGGCTTTGAGAGGGCCTGGAAGGAGCTCTTCGCGGACGCGGCCGCCCGGCTCTGGACCCCCTCCGCCGCCCCGGACATCCCGGCCATGCTCCGGCTCCAGGCGGATACCGCGGAGCGGACCCTACGGGAACAGGCGGCGCTCATCCTGGAGGAAGCCCGGGCCGTCCGCGAGGCGGGCGCCGGGTCCCTTTCCGCCAAGGCCGCCTCCGTCCTGGACGCCTTCGCGACCCTACCCGCGGGCTTCGCGGCCCTGCCCACGGACATGATCGCGGCGGCCCTGGATCCCGTCGTGGCCTTCAATCTCCAGGGCTTCGGGCGTTCGGACGCCGAGACCCGGATCAAGGAAGCCGCGTCCGCGGCCCGGGACGCGGCCCGCCGGATCCTCAAGGCCCGGGAAATGGAAAAGCTGGCGCCCCTTACGGGTTCCGTCCTGGGCCTCCTGGCCGAGCTGGGGGAGCGGGTCCGCCGGGCCAAGCGGGGAGCCCGGGTGATGGGGTTCCGGGACGTGGCGGAAGCCGCGGTGGACCTCCTGTCCCGGAGGCCCGGGGTCCGGGCCGGGTGGAAGAGGCGGTTCCGGTACATCATGATCGACGAGTTCCAGGACGACGACGAGCTGCAGAAGGACCTGCTCTACCTCCTCGCGGAGCGCGCGGACCGGACGGATCCCGGGGTCCCGGAGGTCCGGGACCTGGACCCGGACAAGCTCTTCTTCGTGGGGGACGAGAAGCAGAGCATCTACCGCTTCCGGGGGGCCGACGTCTCGGTCTTCCGGGGCCTGGCGGAAGACCTGGGGGCGGAGGGTCCCGCCCTGAGGACGAACTACCGCTCCGAGCCCGAGCTGGTTTCCTTCTTCAACGAGACCTTCGAGCGGGTCCTGGGGGACGCCGTCGAGCCCTGGGAGGCCCGGTTCGCCCCGATCCTCTCCCGCCCCGCCGCCCCCGGGGGCTCGCCCTCGATCCGGTACCTCCTGAAGCCCCGGCGTCCCGCCGCGGAACGGGAAGGCTACCGGAGCGACGACGAGGCCCTGGCCTGCGGGGTCGCGTCCTTCGTCCGGAAATCCGTGGAAGGCGGGGAGTTGAGGGTTCCGGATCCGGGCGCCCCGGGAGGCCCCGGTTGGAGAGCGGCGCGGTACGACGACTTCGCGGTCCTTCTCCGGAGCACCGGCAAGCAATACCTCCTGGAGAAGTACTTCCGACTCCTGAAAGTCCCCTACTCGGCCGGGGACGTCTGCGGCCTCTTCACCGAGTCCCCGGCCAACGACGTCTATCAGGCCCTCCGCCTGGCGGTCCATCCCGAGGACGGGCCCGCCTACGCGGCCTTCCTCCGCTCCCCCTTCGTCCGGATCTCCGACGACGCCTTCGTCCGCATCCTGGCCCCGGGCCTGCCTCCCTTCGATCCCGAGGCCCGGTGCGCCGCGGACCTCTCCGAGGACGACGGGGCCCGGTTCGACCGGGGCCGCGAGATCCTGGATCGGCTTAGGGCCGGTGCCGACCGCCTTCCGCACTCCACCCTGGTCCGATCCCTGTGGTACGAGGAGGGCCTGCGCCTGGGCCTTGTCCGGAAACCCGACGCCCATCCCTTCCTGGAGCACTTCGACTACCTCTTCCGCCTGGCGGCGGACGCGGACGCCCGGGGGCTGGCCCTGGCTTCCTTCGTTGCCGAGCTGGAGCCCCTGACGGGCACCCCGGAACGGGTCCCGGACCTGGACGCCCCCCGGGAGGCCGGGTCCGGCCTCCGGATCCTGACGGTCCACAGGTCCAAGGGCCTGGAGTTCCCGGTGGTCATCCTGCCCTTCCTGGACAACGCCGTGAAACCCGGAGGGAACGGAAAGGCCTGGTACCTGTCCCGGAACCACGGGATCACTCTGAACCTCAAGCCCTGGGACGATCCGCAGGCCAAGACCGTGAACCTCTTCTACGACCTGGCCCGGGAGGAGGAGTCCCGGCAGGAGGCCGCGGAGCTCAAACGGCTCTTCTACGTGGCCTGCACCCGGGCCTCCGCCCATCTGGTCTTCGCCTCCCTGGAGCCCGTGCGCGCGGACAATCTGGGTTCCTCCTTCCATACCCTCCTGGCGGGAGAGGACGGCCTGCGGGACCCGGGGACCGGTTTGTTCCCGCATATGCCGGCCGGCGTCCGGGAGGTCCGGGTTCCGGACCTGGGCGAGGAGGACTACGGAAAACTTTTCGCGGGGGGTAGGGGCGCCTCGCTCGAGACCCTGGCGTCCCGGTACGAGGAGGCGCGGATCGTCCGGAGGGACTGGGAGCCCCGGACGGTCTCGGCCACCGCGGTCAAGGCGGCCTGGGAGGTGACCGGGAAGGAAGCCTGGGAGGACCTTCCCTCCCTGTACTTCGACACCGTCGCAGAGGAGGTTCCGGAGACGGTCTTCGGGGAGCTCTGCCACGCCGCGATCCAGGCCCGGCTGGACCCCTCCGGCGTCGGGACGGAGGACTTCGAGGCCCTCCTGTCCGGGATGCCCGAGGCCCATCGGGACGCCCTGGCCGGGGAAGCCCGCCGTCTGGCGGAGGGCTTCCTGGGCTCCGAGCTCGGGCGGGCCGCCGCGGAGGCCGCCGCGGCCGGGACGCTGCGGTCGGAGGCGCCCTTCCTGTACGCGCCGGAGGTGGATGCCGGGACGGACCGTGTGGCGGCCGTCCCCGTGGTCTCGGGGCGCATGGACCTGTGTTTCCGGACCGGGAACCGGGTGGAGGTGGTGGACTTCAAGAGCGACCGCCGCCGCCGGGACGGGGTCTACGACGGCCAGCTGGCGGTCTACCGGGCGGCCTGCCGGGGTCTCTACCCCGGGGCCGAGGTGCGGACCCGGCTCTTCTGGCTCCGGGCGGCCCGGGCGGAGGAACGGGTCCCCGCCCCCGGGGAGGAAGCCCGCCTGGCCGAAGCGGCCCGGCGGGCGGCCGCCCCGGGTACCGGCCCCGCGCCCGGGGCCCCGGGAGATCGATGACCCGCCCGGGCCCGCGGTTGCCGCTCCGGCGGCCCGGACCCTACTTCGACAGGGCCACCCGAACGGTTATCCTGCCCGTCCCGGCGTCGTAGATCGCGGACCGGGCCCAGACCCTGCCGGCGGTCCAGCGGGAATCCGAAGCCGCCCGGGCGCAGGCCCAGGCCGCCGGAACCCCGGACCAGGATCCCCCCCGGGCCAGGAGCTCGTCCAGGGTGAAGGTGACCGTGACCGTCCGGGAAGGCCGGGGTTCCCGGCCGGGGTCGGCCAGGAGCACGGAAATCCGCTCGAGGGTGCCGGAAGGCCGGGAGGCCAGGGTCTGCCGGCCGCGCTCCAGGATGCCGGACGAGGACTCCGACTGGAAGCTGAGGCGGCCGTCCCGTGCGGAGAAGGCCACGGGGGACAGGAACCGGGCCGCCGCCGGGAGGTCCATGTAGCGGAAGCGTTCCTCCCCGGAGCCCCCGGAGAGCCGAACCACCAGGACGTCGACCTCCCGCTCCGCTGCGGCGGCCGCCGCGGACAGGACGGCCAGGAAAAAGGCGGGCAGGGCCCGCACGAACCGTCTTCGTTCCATGACCGAGAAGATAGCGCGGCCCCGGGCGGGATTCCCGGTTCCCCTTGATTCTTTGACCCTCTTCCGGTATAGTCTCGACCGCCCGCCGAGATAGCTCAGATGGCAGAGCGGCGCACTCGTAATGCGCAGGTCAGCGGTTCGATTCCGCTTCTCGGCTTTAGCTAGAAAAGAATGATCGCTCCCTCCCGCTCCTCGGGCCTCTCGATCTCCCGTTTCCACAAGCCCAACTCCCGCCGCTCGATCCGGATGGTCTGGGTCTTGGGTATGAATTTGCGGAAGACCTGGAAGGTGTCCGTATGGAAATGGATCACCCGGCCCAGCTCCCCTCCCAGGTCCTCGGAGACGATCCGAATGCCCTCGGCGGCCAGGAATTCCCGGATGAAGCGCTGGTTCACGTCCCCGACGCAGAGAAAGTGGGAGTCCGCCCCCTCGTCCAGGATGGCCCCTCCCCCGAAGACCTTGGCCTGCAGACGGGACCGCTGGGCCCCGAGCTTCATCATGTCGTTGATCAGGAGCTCCATGGCGTGGATCCCGTACCGTCCGGCCTCGGTGACGTTCAAGGGCATGCTTCGGGCGTACCGTCGGTTGGCCAGAAGGAAGTGGTTCATCCCGGACACCCGGGCCGCAGGATCGTAGAGACAGGCGGCCACGCAGGATCCCAGCAGGGTCGAGAGGACCGTCGCGTCCGTGGTGGCCCGATGGTCCCCGGGCCGAAGGGTGATTCGCTGGTGCAACGGAACCGAGTATCCCATACGTCTCCCGTTCGGTTTCCGGATTCCCGTACCGCGGCCGGGCGCAGGCCCGCGCGTGGATAGTACTCTTTTCTACAAATATAACGGTCCCGAGTCCGCGGGTACAAGGGAAGCCGCGTTCCCCGCCGCCCGGCACGATGCCCGGCGGACCTGGGGGGGGATCCGCTTCTTTACAGCCGCCCCGCCCCCCTGTATGATGGGGCGGCTCCGGGAGCCGGCCGTGGACCTCCGGCCGATGCCCCCTCGAATCCAGCCATTCCGGAGATACCATGGAAGGCACCTCGCCCACCCCGCCCGCCCCGAGCCCCGGCGACATCTTCTGGACATTCTTCCGCATCTCCGCCGTGACCATCGGCGGGGGCTACGCCATGGTCCCGGTCATCGGCAAGGAGGTGACCGCCAAGCGGTGGATGGAGGAGAAGGAGTTCTACGACCTCTTCGCCCTGGCCCAGTCCTTCCCGGGTCCCATCGCCCTGAACACGGCCCTTATCGTGGGGAGGAAGATGGCCGGCATGGCCGGCTTCTGCCTCGCCCTGGCCGGCATCCTGGTGCCCCCCTTCGTCTCGGTCCTGGTGGTGGCCCTCCTTCTGGACGGCTTCGGGAACCTGGCGCCGGTGCGGGGCTTCCTGGGCGGGGCGGCGGCGGTGATCCCCGGCTTGGTGGGCGCCCTGCTCTGGCGCATGACCCGGACGCGCACCTGGACGGTCTGGCGGATCGCCTGCACCCTGTGCGCGGCGGCCGCGGTCATCGCCTTCCGGTCCTGGGCCATCCCCCTCTTCTTCGCATCCGTCCTGGTGGCCCTGGCCGGGGAGGTCCGCTCGTGAACCTGCTTAGCCTGGCCTGGGTCTTCTTCAAGATCGGCATCGCGGCCTACGGGGGCGGTTGGACCATCGTCGGCATCATCAAGACCGAGATCCTCGGCCGGGGCTGGATCACCGAGGCGGGGTTTTCCGATCTCGTGGCGATCTCCCAGGTGACCCCGGGCCCGGTGGCCCTGAACGCTGCTACCCTGGTGGGGTACCGCCTGGCGGGGATCCCGGGGGCGGCCGTCGCGACCCTGGCCGTGGTGGCCTTCCCGATCCTGTCCATCCTGGCGGCCACGAGTCTCCTGGCCCGGCTGGGCAAGGCCCGAGGCATGCTCCAGGAGGCCTTGAAGACGGGTACCATCGCCCTGGTGGCCATGACCCTCTGGACCTTCCTGCCCGCGGCGGCCTCGTCCTGGACCTCCGGGGTCCTGGCTGCCGGAGCCTTCGCCCTGGCCGCCTTCACCAAGACCCACCCCCTGTTCATCATCCTGGGCGCGGGGGGGATCGGACTGGTCCTCTCCCTCCTTGTCCCTTGACCCGGGGCAACGAGGGAACGATACTTCCAGTACGCCATGAACAACGAGAAGATACTGATCGTCGAGGACGAGAAGATCATCGCCCTGGACCTCCAGCGCAGGCTGGAGCGCTTCGGGTACACGGTGGTCGGGATGGCCAGCGAGGGCGAGACGGCCGTGGAGCTGGCCCGCCAGGCGGGCCCGGACATCGTCCTCATGGACATCTACCTGGCCGGCACCATGGACGGCATCGACGCCGCGGGGATCATCCGCAACCAGCTGGGCCTGCCGGTCATCTTCCTGACCGCCTATACGGACGAGAGGACCCTGGAGCGGGCCAAGGAAGTCGAACCCTACGGCTACATCCTGAAGCCCCTCAAGGAACGGGAACTCTACACCACCATCGACATCGCCCTGTACAAGTACGGGATCGAGAAGCGCCTGCGGAAGCAGGAGCGGCTCTTCTCGGCCATCCTCCATTCCATCAACGACGGGATCGTGGCCACGGACATGAACCTCAACATCCAGTTCATGAACACCGTGGCGGAGGAGATCACGGGGTACCGGGAGGAGGCCGTCCAGGGCGCCTGCCTGACCCGCATCCTGACCCTCTTCGACCCCCGAACCCAGAAGGACCTCCTGGGCAGCGGAGCGCCCCCGGTGGAGGAACGCCCCTACTTCTTCCACGAGGTGTCCATCAAGAACAACCTCAACCAGACCATCCTGGTGGACGGCTCCATCACCCGGATCCACGAGAAGGAGAACGCGACGGAGGGCTACCTCCTGGCCCTGCGGGACATCACCGAGATGAAGCGGATGTCCGAGACCATCAACTACCAGGCCAGCCACGACATCCTGACCGGACTGTCCAACCGGGAGGAGCTCTCCTTCAAGCTCGGGGAGGTGCTCAAGAACATCCAGCAGACCGGAGACAGCCACGGCCTTCTGATCCTGGACGTGGACCGCTTCAAGGCGGTCAACGACACCTGCGGGGCCCTGGCGGGGGACGAGCTCCTGCGGCAGGTGGCGTCCCACATCCAGGCCAACATCCAGCGGAACGACATCTCCGCCCGGATCGGGGGGGACGAGTTCGCCTGCATCCTGATGAACTGCGCCGTCCAGGACGCCTTCAACGTGGCCAAGCGCCTCCAGGAGGCCGCGGCCAACCGTAAATTCATCTGGCAGGGGACGGTGTTCCCGGTCACCATGTCCATCGGAATCGTCCCGCTGACCCGGGAATCCGGGGACATCCACGCCGTCCTGGCCGCGGGGGACGACGCCTGCCACATCGCCAAGGAATCCGGGGGCAACAAGATCAGCATCTTCCAGGTGGAGGACACGGTCTTCCAGCGGCGCCGGGGCGAGATGGAGTGGATCGGCAAGATCAACCGCGCCATCGACGAGAACCGCTTCCTGCTCTACTACCAGCCCATCGTCCCCCTGGATCCCGTGAAGGGATACTCCAAGAAGATCGAGATCCTCATCCGCCTGGTGAACGAGGACGGGGGGATCGCCCGTCCCACGGACTTCATCCCCTCCGCGGAGCGGTACAACCTGATGCCCCAGATCGACCGCTGGGTGATCGAAAACGCCATGCGGTCCTTCCGCACCCTCCAGGACCGGAGGAACCCCCTGGCGGACTCCATCTTCTCGATCAACCTGTCCGGGCCGTCCCTCCTGGACGAGACCCTGGTCGACAAGATCCTGGCCACCCTGGCCCAGTACAGCCTGTCCGCCACCTCTTTCTGTTTCGAGATCACCGAGACAGCGGCCATCCAGAACCTCGCCTACGCCACCCGCTTCATGAAGCGGCTCAAGGAGGAGGGGTTCACCTTCGCCCTGGACGACTTCGGCTCGGGGTTCTCATCCTTCGGCTACCTCAAGAACCTGCCCGTGGACTACCTCAAGATCGACGGGTCCTTCGTGCAGAACATCGACGAGAGCCTGGTGAGCTGCACCATGGTGGAATCCATCAACTCCGTGGGCCACGTCATGGGGCTCAAGACCATCGGGGAGTTCGTGAAGTCCGACAAGATCTGGAAGAAGCTGGTCGAGCTGGGGGTGGACTACGGCCAGGGCTACATCTTCGCGGAGCCCCGGCCCCTACTCTCCGATCCCGTCTAGCCGGTCAGGGATCCCCGCCCGGCAGGGCGGCCGCGTCCCGCCGCACCCGGGCGGCCGCCTCCTCGAAGGCCGGGACGTCCGCCAGGCTCTTCACCGGGGAAAGCTCCTCCGGCAGGGCCGCGGCCAGGAGGCGTACCAAGCGTCCTTCGGCCAGCCGGGCGTCCACGTTGTCCAGGGCGAACTCCCTCCCGGCCGGATCGTTCCCGGGAATCGAGTAGCCCTCCCCGTCTTTCCAGTGCTCGGCCCGGATCGTCTCGCACAGGGCGAGGAGGGACGGGGCCTTGTAGGCCCGCAGGCCCACGTTGGCCCAGCCCGAGGAGGACCGGACCGCGGTTCCGGAGAGCTTGGCGTGGCCGAAGGAAGCCGGCCGTCCGAGGCCGTCCAGGGTTATCGGGTACGCCGGTCGTTCGAAGCGGGCGGCGGGAAGCAGGAGGCCGACGGGCTCCCCCAGGGAGACGAGGGCGTCCAGGACGACCAGGGCGGCCCGGGCCGTGAAGGGGCTCGACGCGTCCCCCCCGAAATTGACCAGGACGTACTCCGCGTCCTTCCAGAGGTCCCGGCACTGCCAGACCGCGTCCCCGTGGCCCAGGGGCTTGCCCAGGGGGGCCTCCTGGGTGAAGAAGCGCCGCTCCTCCGGGGAGACACCTAAGGGTTCCAGGATCTCCCGGTCGATCTCGGCTTCCCAGCCCCGGACCACGATCACCCGGCTCCCCAGGCCCCGGAAGGCGTCCACCGCGTAGGCCGCGATGGGGACGGGATCCGGCCCCCGGCCCAGGGCGTTGCGCACCGGGAAGAGGCCCCGGGGCCGGGCGGGATCGAAGCGGAGGTCCCGGCCCTCGGCGGCGGCCTGTCTCAGGGAGTCCACCCATCGGGACCCGGCTCCCGCCAGGAGGGTCAGGCAGACCGTCCGTCCCGCCAGGTACTCGAGGTACTCGGGCAGGGAACGGATCCCCCTCCGGTTCTCGGAGAGGGCCCGGGCCAGGAGGGTATCCCGAAGTCCGAAGACCTTGTCGTGATCGGTTCCCGTGAGCCGTACCAGGGAGGATGTCATGGAAGCAGTATAGTGCGGAACGGACCTAGGCTCTATAGACCCGGTATTTCTTCACGAACCCGAAGGGACGGTAGGTCATCTTGGCCTGCCTAAGCCCCTCGTCCCCCAGGTCCTGTTCCCGGTTCACGATCCGGAAATACGCGGGCAGGGTCTGGGCGAAGGCCTGGTTGATGAACTGGTAGATCCCCTTGTACCCGTCCACGGCCTTCTCGAAGTGGACCGCGAACATCCGGGCCTTGGAGATGGGTTCTCCGAGGACGTAGCCCGCGGGGCGGCCGTCGGCGTAGTACACCGCTCCCCGCATCCCCAGCTCCTCGAAATACTCCAGGGCCTCCCGGGAGGCGGCGTAGTCCCCCTCGACCCCCTTGGCCTCGCGCCACCGGTCCAGGACCTCAACGGCGTCCGCCACGTTGGCCTTGGTCAGGGGCCTCTGTTCGCAGGCGCAGGTGCCCAGGAAGGCGTTCACCAGGTTCCGTTTCTTGTGGTAGGCCTTTCCGGAGAGCTCCGCCAGGTCCGTCCTGTGGTAGAGGTAGTCGAAGTTGTCCCGGTCCTCCTGGATGCGGTAGCCCCACTGCTCCAGCTCCACCCGGTGGACCTGGGATTGGCTCTCGGAGAGGTTCTTGAGGTACAGATGGTCCTTGAAAAGGTCCTCAAGGTGCTCCCGGTCCGGCACCGCGCAGGGGGTCAGGAAGAAGGGCTCCCCGTTCTTGACCCCCCTCAGGACCAGGGTCTGGCCGGGGATGCGGGACACCTTGTAGCCGTAGGCGTGCCGGAAGAGGAAGAGATTGGAGAAGGTGAACTCCGAGATTCCGTCGGAAAGAAGGTTCAGGCTGGGGTACATCTCGTCCCGCATGTCCAGGGAGATCGGGGCGAAGTCGGGGTATTCGGGTATTGCCATCGGGAAGAATATATCGATTGCCCCTCCCGGGGGCAAGGCCGCGACCGTCCGGTCGCCTCCGTACTTGCCCAATCCCGGAAACCGGGACATACTGCCGGGCATGGACAACTACAAGGAAGCGCTTTCGGACCCCTTCGCCGGGGAGCTGGCCGAGCGCCTTACGCGCTACGCCCGGATCGAGACGACCAGCGACCGGCATGTGGAGGACATCCCCTCCACCCCGACCCAGTGGGACCTGGCCCGGGTCCTCCAGAAGGAACTCCAGGACCTGGGGTTCTCCGACGTCACCCTGGACGACCACTGTTACCTTTCCGCCCGGCTCCCCGCGACCCCCGGGTACGAGGGCAAGCCCTCCGTCGGGTTCATGGCCCACATGGACACCGCCAGCGACGTCACGGCGAAGGACGCCAAGCCCCGGGTCGTCCCGGACTACGACGGGAAGGCCCTGAAACTGTCCGACGAGCATACCCTGGACCCCGCGGCCTACCCGGACCTGGCGGACCACGCCGGGGACACCCTGATCGTCACGGACGGGACGACCCTTCTGGGGGCGGACGACAAGGCGGGGGTGGCGGAGATCCTGACCGCCCTGGGGCACCTCATCGCCCACCCGGAGATCGCCCACGGCCCCGTCGAGGTCTTCTTCACCCCCGACGAGGAGACCGGCAAGGGCATGAACCTCTTCCCCCTCGCGAAGGTCCGCTCGGTGGCCTGCTACACCCTGGACGGCGGCAAGCTGGGGGAGATCGAGGCGGAGTGTTTCACCGCCTATTCGGCCAAGCTGACCTTCAAGGGGTACGTGATCCATATCGGGTCGGCCCGGGGCAAGCTGGCCAACGCCACCGCCATGGCCGCCTCCTTCATCTCGATGCTGCCCCGGGCGGAGAGCCCGGAGTCGACCGACGGCTGGTACGGCTACTACTGCCCCATCGAGGTCCAGGGGACCCTGGAGAGCGCCTCCGTGGAGGTCTTCCTCCGGGACTTCACGGACGAGGGGATGAACCGCCGGATCGAGACGGTCAAGGCCCTGGCCAAGGCCGTGGAAGCCCAGTTCCCGGGCGGCTCCGTGCAGGCGGACATCAAGAAGCAGTACGTGAATATGCGCAGGAAGCTGGACGAGCGGCCCGAGGTCCTCGAGCGCCTGGTCCGGGCCTGCAAGGACGTCGGGATCCCGCCGGTGATCAAGCCGATCCGGGGGGGCACCGACGGGGCCCGGCTCACGGAGATGGGCATCCCCACCCCGAACATCTTCACCGGGGGCTACAACTACCACTCCCGCTACGAGTGGGCCAGCCTGTCCGAGATGGTCCTGACCGTCCGGACGGTGCTCCGCCTGATCCGGCTCTGGGCCGCATAGCGTTGGGGACCACGTTGTGGTCCCCAACGGCAACGAAGCCCCTAGGGGCTTCGTCGAGTTTCCCGGAGTTGGCCTACCGTCCGGAGCATCCGGAGCATGGATGACTTCACCTCGGCGTGGGCGGCCTCGTTCGCGGCCACGGCGGCGGGGTCCTGCCGGACCGGGCTGGGGGCCGGCAGGGACGCGGCGTCCCGGGTGACCATGGACCGGAGCTGGTCCCCGGAGAACTCCAGGTGGAACTGCAGGCCGAAGGTCCGGTCCCCGTAGGAAAAGGCCTGGTTCGGGCAGTGCTCCGTCCGGGCCAGGCGCACGGCCCCGGAGGGCAGGTCGAAGGCGTCGTTGTGCCACAGGAATCCGAGCAGGGGCTCGGGCAGGCCCTCGAACAGGACCGAGCTCCGCCCGGCCTCGGTCCGCTCGATGGGCCAGTAGCCGAACTCGGGCACCGGGGTCTTGTAGACCCGGGCCCCCAGCAGGCGGGCCAACAGCTGGCCTCCCAGGCAGATCCCCAGGAGCGGGACCCCCGCCTTGATCGCGGACTCCATGTACCCCAGCTCGTCCCGGATCCAGGGGTACTTGTCGTCCTCGGTGGCGTACATGTAGCCCCCGAACACGACCACAGCGTCGTAGGCGGCCGGGGCGGCGGGGCGGTCGCCCTCCGATAAGAGGACCGTATCGAGGCGGGCGCCGGAGGCGGCCAGGTCGGCCTCGAAGTTGTAGGGCGAGCGGGGGGGACCGTGCCGGACCAGGAGGTATCTCATGGCCGCGGATTATACCGGCCCCCGGAACCCGGGGCAAGCGGAGCCGGAACGGCGGCCTCCCTTGCGCGCCCCCGGCGGGCAAGTATACAATGCCGCCTCATGGAATACCTCAAGCGCACCACCACCTGCGGGGCCCTTCGCAAGGGCGACGCGGGGCAGATCGTCGCACTGAACGGCTGGGTCCACCGCAAGCGGGACCACGGCGGAATCTCCTTCATCAACCTCCGGGACCGCTACGGGATCACCCAGGTCGTGGTGGACGCGGACGCCGAGGCTGCCCTGAAGGCCTCGGCGGCGGAGCTCAAGAACGAGTACTGCCTGTCCGTCCGCGGCAGGGTCCGCGCCCGACCCGATTCCATGGTGAATCCCGACATGCCCACCGGGGAGATCGAGGTCGTGGTGAGCGAGCTCCAGATCCTGACCCGCTGCGAGACCCTCCCCTTCCAGATCGACGAGCGGTCCGACGCCAAGGAGGAGACCCGCCTCAAGTACCGCTACCTGGACCTGCGGTCCGGGGCCATGCAGTACCGGATGCGCCTGCGCCACGAGGTCGCCTTCGCGGTGCGGGAGCACCTGGCCTCCGAGGGCTTCTACGAGATCGAGACCCCCACCTTCATCCGCTCCACCCCCGAGGGCGCCCGGGACTACCTCGTGCCCTCCCGCCTCTACCCCGGGAAGTTCTACGCCCTGCCCCAGAGCCCCCAGCTCTACAAGCAGATCCTCATGGTCTCCGG
>ENA-UOWG01000504-UOWG01000504.1-activated-sludge-metagenome-genome-assembly--contig:-NODE-504-length-51123-cov-8.567968_pt1 | contig 51123 bp, 43 predicted proteins | sample MGYA00238147_ERZ761563 | MGnify/ENA primary metagenome ERZ761563 (study PRJEB28884, sample SAMN05720216) | anaerobic digester metagenome | isolation source: active sludge of municipal...
AAAGCCACCAGCGATGGTGGTTGTATCATGGCCTGTATCCGGTACGACCATACTATTCAGGACTATGAATGGGATGTTTACATTTTAAAAGTGGATAGTGATGGTCTGGTGACATCCATCGATGATCAAAACCACATACCCATCAGTGAAGCTATCCTTTATCCGAATCCCGGAAATGATGCGCTAAATATAAGAACAGGAATACCTGATGCCAGAATAGAAATGTTCGATATAAACGGACACCTCATCCTGTCTAAAGAAATCAAAAATCATTTTGAATCAGTCAATACTTCATCTCTTCCCAGTGCCAGCTATATCTACCGGATTTGCCGAAATACTGACTTAATACAAAGTGGGATCTGGATTAAAAAATAAAAATGAATTAGCCAAGCCTTTTATGGTGACAAACCTAAGCCGCTTTATAATGAAATATTATATTATAGCACTTCTCATACTTTTTAATTTGGGTCTTAACGCTCAGAATGGCTTCGAAGTATTGATCAGTACCGACCAACATGAAAAGGTTGTCCATGTGATTGAGGATTTTAATAATGATTATATTCTGGTTGGAAAAAGGGAAATTTTTGATCTGAATATAACGAAGGGGTATGCTGTAAAGCTGAATCAAACGGGTGAAATTTTACTGGAAAAGGAATTTATTCTTCCGGATACTGCCCTTTTTATAACCTCGAGCATATTACTGCCTGATAGCAACTATTTGTTTATATGTGAATTTGGTGACAGTACACTACAATCAATTCTAGGAATAAAAACAGATGTTACATTCAACGAGATAAGTCGGAGATATTATATCATGCCAATTGAATACTCAGGTATTCAGGATACAAAAGTATATCAATGTAATAATCATATTTATTTATTTGGTCAGCTATGGAATTCAGATACCAGTACTGATATGTATATTTATAAACTAACATATGAGGGAGATAGTATTGATTCGAAGATATTTCAAATGAATTACGGTCAGCAAGTATGGGCAATATTGGATAAAAGAAATAATAATGGATTTAATTTATATTGTTCGGGATGGTTCCCTGATGAGCAGCTGAAAATGAAAAGGTCATTAAGTCATTTAATAACCATTGATTCATTATTGAACATTACATCTATTGGAGAAGTTGCCGGTGGATTATATATGCAAAATACAGCCAAATGGTATAATGAGAAGGAATATCTTTTAACTGGAAAATATAATACAAGAGATTATTTATTAATGGGCATCCTTAAATTGGATACTGCTGAAAAAATCCTTGCATCGAACTATTTTGGACCTGGGCCAGATACTATTAACTTACCCGCACCATATCATAATGTTGATTTTATTTCCAAAAATGATATCTTTTTTGCTGGCACTATTAATATCAATTATTACCAGTATCCATGGCAGGAAGATCCCTCGTGGATCATGCTGGCCAGGCTTGATTCTAATTTGAATGTCAAATGGGAAAAATATTACGGTGGAGACGCTTTTTATTGTGTATATGATATCAAAGCCACCAGCGATGGTGGTTGTATCATGGCCTGTATCCGGTACGACCATACTATTCAGGACTATGAATGGGATGTTTACATTTTAAAAGTGGATAGTGATGGTCTGGTGACATCCGTCGATGATCAAAACCACATACTCATCAGTGAAGCTATCCTTTATCCAAATCCGGGAAATGATGAATTGTACATAAGAACAGGATTACCTGATTCCAGAATAGAAATGTACGATATAAACGGACACCTCATCCTGTCTAAAGAAATCAAAAATCATTTTCAATCAGTCAATACATCATCTCTTCCCAGTGCCAGTTATATCTATCGGATTTGCCGAAATACTGACTTGATACAAAGTGGGATCTGGATCAAAGAATGAAATCTGATTTATCCGTGTCAGTTCTTGAACGCGAAGTAGAAAATCCAATGGTGTTGGTGAAGTCCTTGGAACTATTCATCCTTACCGGAAAAATTAATCGGCGCATTTTTCGGATAACAGGTTTGACAGGGAAATGAATATAGTCCGGTGCAGTATGATCAATTTGCTCATTCGTGAATCAGGTGCGCAGAAAAGGAACCACAACGCCTGAATTTTGAGGAATGAAAAGCGAATGATCAGATCAACTATCTGAATATTTTTATGTAATTCTCGAACACATATGTTCTACTTCTCTGACCACCAGTCATCTCTGTTAAAATCCCCAATTTCTCTAAATCAGTAATGAGTTTATAAGCCGAAGGCATTGATATAGATGCAGTCTCACTTACCTTATCTGCTGCAATCATCGGTCGTTTGTACAGATACTCAATTATTTTTTTTGCTTTTATTGCTCTGCTTCCTAATGACTGAATGTCTGAGTCAGTTTGTTTTTGTAATTGCATAAGTGAATCAAATATTCTTATTCCATTCCTGGAGGTTTCCATAACGCCGGCAAGAAAAAATTTGTACCATTGTCCTAAATCATTTTTTTCTCTTACCGCAGTTAAATTATCATAGTAAAGGTTACGGTTTTTTCCCAGGAAATCTGACAAATACAGAACAGGTTTCTGAAGGATTCCCTTACTCACCAGATACAAAGGAATCATTTATCTTCCGACTCTGCCATTTCCATCAAGAAAGGGGTGGATAGTTTCAAATTGGTAGTGAATCAGTCCAATTTTCAGGAGCTCCGGAACATGAATTTCTTCATGGTGAGCAAACTTTTCAATATCGCTCATTAATTCCGGCACTGATGTACAGACAGGAGGAACAAAAACAGCATCTTGAATCGTTGCACCTCCGATCCAGTTTTGGCTGATCCTGAATTCACCAGGCTGTTTTTTTTCTCCTCTTACTCCCTGCAGCAATATATGATGTGCACCCCGGATCAGTCTTGATGAGAATGGTAATTTATCTAATTGTCCAATTGCCCATTCCATCGCTTTAATATAATTCTGAACTTCTTCCCAATCATCCTGTCTGTCCAATGGCAGATCCTCTTTATCCAAAAGAGCCTCATCCATGTTTGTCTGCGTGCCTTCAATTTTACTACTCTGAGTTGCTTCCTTCAGAACATGCATACTTATATAAAAGTCTATATTGGGAATGTATTTGGAATACATGTCCAATCTTCCCACTTCTCTGTCTGCTTGACTCAACAACTGCAATATTTCCATATTGTCAATTTGCAGCTGTTTGTTTATCAGTTCTGGCTGGAAGCTTTTATAAAGACCCTGACTGACATATTTTCCTGATTTGAACTTTTTCATAATGAAATTTTACACAAAGATAAATATTATTTAAGATTTGATAAGATTTCTTAAATAAGACATATAGTTATTTAAGATTTTCATCAGTTCCCTATAAACTTGCATTCTTTTACCAATTATATTAATTTTGGATATCTGCATCAATATACTCATTTCCTTATTTCTGACCACTATGAAAATTTATGTCCTCCCCGTGTTTTTTCTTCTCTTTAACCTCTCTGGTACTGCTCAGACCGGCTTCGAGGTATTGATCAGTACCGACGAACATGAACAGGCTGTTCAAGTGATTGAGGACTATAATAATGATTATGTTATAATTGGCAAAAGGGAAGTATTTGATTTAGATTTAATGAAGGGGTACGCATTAAAGTTAAGCAAGACTGGAGATATCTTAACGGAAAAAGAATTCGCACTTCCAGACACGGCCTTTTTAATTGCCTCAATCGTGGTATTACCCGATAGCAATTATTTCCTGATATGTAAATTCGGTGAAGATACTGTGCAGTCTATTCTGGGTATCAAAACCAATGATTCATTCGATGAATTAAGTCGAAGATATTATATGATGCCAGCGGCATATCCATGGCTAATGGAAACCAAGGAATATTTATGCCATGACCATATTTATTTATTCGGACAAGTTTGGAATTCAGACACACGCGCTGACATGTACATCTATAAAATCTCATATGATGGAGACAGTATTAGCTCAAAGATATTTCAAATGAATTCTGATCAACTAGTGTGGGCAGTAATGGATAAGGAAAATGATAATGGATTTAGTTTTTACTGCACAGGATGGTTCAAATCAGCCAACTTATTGGGAAAAAGTTACGCGGGTACAGTAGTTTTTATAGATTCTAGCTATAACATCATTTCTATTGGAGAAATTCCTGGAGGATTGCATATACAAAATACTGCTAAGTGGTTCAATGAAAACGAATATCTTTTAACCGGACGATTCATTACAGGGGATTATTTTCTAACAAGTATTTTAAAATTAGATACTGCTAATAATATCCTTGCTAGCAATTATTTCGGAGCAGGCCCTGATACGGCAAGCCATCTCCCTCCGCATCACAGTGTTGACTATGTGTCAAAAGACGATATCTTTTTTGGGAGTATTATTAACATCAATGCCTACCAGTATCCTTACCAGGAAGATCCCTCGTGGATCATGCTGGCCAGGCTTGATTCCAATTTGAATGTCAAATGGGAAAGATATTACGGAGGAGACGCTTTTTATTATGTATATGATATTAAAGCCACCAGTGACGGCGGGTGCATCATGGCGGGTATCAGATATGATCATACTATTCAGGATCAAGAATGGGATATTTACATTTTAAAAGTGGATGGTGATGGTCTGGTGACGTCCATCGATGATCAAAACCACATTCCCATCAGCAATGCTATTCTTTACCCGAATCCCGGAAATGATGTACTGTACATAAGAACAGGATTACCTGATGCCAGAATCGAATTGTATGATATGAATGGACAATTTATCTTATCAAGGGAGATCAAGAACCATTTCGAATCAATCAGTACATTATCCCTTCCCAGTGCAAGCTATTTCTACCGGATTTACAGAAATACTGAATTGATACAAAGTGGGATCTGGATCAAAGAATAGTGTCAATAATTAAGGAAAACATGACAGGAAAAAACAAATTGAGCTGTTTCGGTTCCAGGCTGCTCTCATACCTTGTAAATTCCCTGGTTCCTGAACTTGAATAAGAGTTCATCCCGATACCGATCGGGATACCCCTGGATATAAGCCAGTGTCTTAAGGAGGATATTTCATGCCTGCTCTCAGGCGATGGCTTTTAATTCTTAATTTTGTGTCTTGATTAAAACGAAATGCATTCAATGAATTAAAACATGTATTATGAAGCGTGATACAGCAGTGTTTACTATTATCGAGAATGAACGCAACCGTCAGTCAAGCGGTATTGAACTGATCGCATCGGAGAATTTTGTCAGTGATCAGGTGCTGGAGGCCATGGGATCGGTCATGACCAACAAGTATGCGGAGGGTTATCCCAGGGCAAGATACTATGGTGGATGCCAGAATGTGGATGAGACGGAGCAGCTGGCGATCGACCGGCTGAAGGAGCTTTTTGGGGCGGAATGGGTCAACGTGCAGCCCCATTCGGGCGCACAGGCAAACATGGCAGTGTTTCTTGCCTGCCTGAATCCGGGAGATACCTTCATGGGACTTGACCTGTCGCACGGGGGTCATCTTTCGCACGGCTCACCGGTCAACTCCTCCGGCATCCTGTACAGGCCTGTCGCTTACGAAGTGAACCGCGAAACAGGGACAGTAGATTATGATCAGATGGAGGCCACGGCGCTTAGGGAGAAGCCAAAGCTGATCATGGCAGGGGCTTCTGCCTACTCGCGGGACTGGGATTACAAGCGCATGCGCGGGATCGCTGACGGGATCGGAGCCATCCTGGTGGCCGACATTGCCCATCCGGCCGGCCTGATCGCCAAAAGATTGCTGAATGATCCCCTGCAATACTGTCACATCGTTACTTCGACAACCCACAAGACTCTCCGGGGTCCACGGGGTGGCATCATCATGATCGGAAAGGATTTTGACAATCCCTGGGGCAAGACCACCAAGAAGGGGGAGATCCGCAAGATGTCGTCGCTGCTCGATTCAGCTGTTTTCCCGGGTGTCCAGGGAGGCCCGCTGGAGCATGTGATCGCTTCCAAGGCGGTGGCCTTTGGTGAAGCGTTGACGGAGGCATTCAGGGAATATGCCGTCCAGGTAAGAAAAAATGCGCTGGTCATGGCAAAAGCTTTCATGGATAAGGGATATCACGTCATTTCCGGCGGTACGGACAACCACCTGATGCTGATCGATCTTCGTACAAAGTTTCCGCAGATTACAGGCCGTACGGTGGAGAATACGCTCGTCAGGGCGGACATTACGGTGAACAAGAACATGGTACCCTTCGACGACAGAACCCCCTTCCAGACCTCCGGGCTCCGTATCGGTACACCGGCCATTACCACCCGGGGTTTGAAGGAGGAACATATGCCCGTCATCGTTGAATATATCGACGACATCATCTCGGATCCGGAAAATGAAACCAGGATCACCGCAGTTAAAGATAAAGTGAACCGTATGATGTCGGAATTTCCCTTGTTTGCCTATTGACCGAATCCAATGAAAACCATCTATCTCGTCAGGCATGCCAAATCTTCGTGGGATGATCCTGATCTCAGCGATGAAGAACGTCCTCTGATAGAAAAAGGCGTGAGGAAGACCCAGCAGGTGATCGGATACCTGAATGCACATCACATCACCACCGATCTTATGCTTTCGAGCCCTGCTGTAAGGGCATTCGAGACGGCCATGCTATTTGCAAGAGGCATCCAATATCCTGCGGAAAAGATCACCGTTATGCCGGAGATCTATCATTTCGACAGAGCTCACATCCTGCATGCACTGCAGGGCCTCACGGATGATATACAGTCTGTTATGATCATCGGACATAATCCCGGAATCACCCAGCTTGCCAGCTTTCTGATAGAAATGGATCTTGAATGGCTCTCTACATCCGCCATCGCAGGGATAGATATTCACACCGATCAGTGGGACAGGATCCTGGATTCCAAAAGATCAGTGCGTTTTATCCTTCATCCAAAAATGCTGCAATGACAGACGGTACGCGGAACATATTGATCAACAGGGAGATATCGTGGCTTCATTTCAATGACCGTGTCCTTCAGGAAGCCATCGACCGCAGTACGCCTCTCATCGAGCGGATAAAGTTCCTGGGTATCTTTTCCAACAATAGGGATGAGTTCTTCAGGGTGCGGGTGGGGACTCTTCGGCGGATGCTGAACATACAGAGCGATGAGCTGAAGATCAATTTTGACCCGGAAGAAATTCTTCACCAGATCGATAAGATCGTCAATGAGCAGGAGAAGATCTTCACACGGGTCTACAGTGAAATTGTCAGGGAATTAGCCAATGAGGATATCCATCTGATCGACGAAAGCCGGCTCACCCCCGAGCATGGAATGTTTGTGCGCAATTACTTCAATGAGAACATCCGTCCTTTGCTCTTTCCCATCATGATCGATAATATCAATGTTGGGACATCGCTGATGGACAGTTCGCTGTATTTGCTGGTCGATATGAAGCGGAAGGATGATTCGCTGGAAGAGAACCAGGCCATCATCAGGGTACCCACTGACACAGTGAGCCGCTTCCTGATCCTGCCAAAAGAGGGGAATAAGGAATACATCATCTTGCTGGATGATGTCATCCGGTACTGTTTGTCGGATATTTTCTCATTTTTCAGATACGACACGTTTTATGCGTACACCATCAAGTTTACCCGAGACGCAGAACTGGATATTGACAACGATATATCCAAGAGTTTCCTGGAACTGCTGAGCGAAAGTGTGAAGCAGAGGAAGAAAGGGCTTCCTGTACGTTTTGTTTACGAAGACACGCTGCCCCAGCGGCTGTTGAAGAAGCTGATAAAGAAGCTGAAGATCTCGGAAAAGGATAACCTGAGGAGTGGCGGCAGGTATCATAATTTCAAGGATTTCATGTCGTTCCCGCACGTAGGACCTTCTCATCTGTATTATCCTTTCATGCCTCCGCTGCCTCATGCTGAACTGCCGTTGAACAGGAGTATCTTCGAGATCCTCAGGAAAAAGGATGTCATGCTGCATTTCCCGTACCAGTCCTTTCAATATATCATTGACCTGCTCCGGGAGGCTTCCATTGATCCGAAAGTGGTGGCTATCAAGATGACATTCTACAGGGTGGCCAAGAATTCGATCGTTATGAATGCCCTGATCAACGCTGCACGTAACCATAAAACAGTGACTGTTTTCATGGAACTTCAGGCGCGTTTCGACGAAGAGGCCAATATTTACTGGACCAACAGGCTGCAGGAGGAAGGGATTCGTGTCATCCAGACCATCCCGGGTTTTAAGGTCCATGCCAAGCTGATCCTGATCAAACGTCTTGAAGAGGGGAAGGAAGTTGGCTATGCCAATATCTCTACTGGAAATTACAATGAGTCGACAGCCCGGGTCTATGCAGATGACAGCCTGCTTACCTCCAACCAGGAAATCACAAGGGATGTGGATAATGTCTTCAGGCTGATGGACAGCCGTTTCAAACCACCAGAATTCAGGCACCTGATCGTATCTCCTTTTGATACCCGTAAGGAGTTCATCCGGCTGATCAACAATGAAATAAAGAACAAGAAAGCAGGCAAGGATGCCTGGATCCTCATCAAGCTGAACAGTCTGGTGGATGACAGGCTGATTGACCGGCTGTGTGCAGCAAGCCAGGCAGGGGTGAAAATCAAGATCATCGTCAGGGGAATTTGTGTACTCGTACCCGGTCTGCCAGGCATCAGTGAGAACATTGAAGCATTCAGCATCGTGGATAAATTCCTGGAACATTCCAGGATTTATGTATTCTGTAACGAAAACAAGCCCCTGTATTACATTGCCTCTTCCGACTGGATGCAGCGCAACCTGGATCACCGTATCGAGGTGGCATGCCCGGTGGTTGATCCCCGTGTCCAGGACGAGCTGATGAATATGATCCAGATACAGCTCAAAGACAACTGCAAAGCAAGGATCATAAGTGCCCGGCAGCCTAACCGGTACCGCAGGGATTCGGTGAGGAAAAAGATCCGGGCACAGTTCGGGATCTATGAATTTTTTAAAAGCTCAGTAACTGAAAAAGGCAGCACCATCAGTTGAAGCCATGGTATCATTTGAAGATGCATACGATCAGGTCATCCAGGCGGCCTGTGCAACCGTGTCAGAGCGCATTCATCTTGCAGGGGCGCTTCACCGCATTTTAGCCGGGCCGGTGGTTTCCGACACCGACATGCCTCCTTTTGATAAATCGGCAGTAGACGGCTTTGCCTGCAGACGCGAGGATCTGGGAAAGGAGCTGGAGTGCGTGGAGACCATCCCTGCCGGCGTGGTTCCCGGTATGAGCATCAAATCAGGGCAATGTGCCAGGATCATGACCGGATCGGTCGTCCCTGAAGGTGCGGATATGGTCATGATGGTCGAAGATACGGTCATCACGGAAAAGGGCAGGATACGATATGTAAAGGAAAGATCAGCCACGAATATATGTTACCGTGCGGAGGATATCCACACCGGGGATGTCATTCTTCTTCCCGGGATCCTGATACGGCCACAGGAGATAGCCGTGTTGGCATCGGCAGGGTGCATACATCCGGAAGTTTACCGCCAGCCCAGCGTTGGCGTTATTTCCACAGGTGATGAACTGGTAGAGCCCGATATGACGCCGCAATGGTCGCAGATCAGGAACAGCAACTCCTCGCAGCTTATCGCCCAACTGGCTGCCATGGATATCAGGGGAAGTTACTTCGGCATTGCCAGGGATCATGTGGAATCGCTGGTGGATCGGCTTAGGGTGGCGATGGACTCCTGCGATGTCGTTCTGCTCACGGGTGGTGTGTCGATGGGCGATTATGATCATGTGCCGGAGGCGTTCGAGCGATTGAAGGTGAAGATCATGTTTCATTCGATCGCCATACAACCGGGACGGCCAACGGTGTTCGGGATGGCGGAACGTAAGTACATCTTCGGATTACCGGGAAATCCGGTATCATCGTTTGTCATCTTTGAGATCCTGGTCAAACCGATGCTGTACAAACTCATGGGACACGACCATAAACCTGTACGGTACAGGTTACCGATGGGGACCACCCATTCGCGGAAGCGGTCGGACCGGAAGTCGTTAATCCCGGTCAATATCATGGACGGAAAGGTGGTTCCGGTAACCTATCATGGTTCGGCACATATCCATTCCTATGTATCTGCCGATGGGATCATTGCCATGGAGGCGGGAACGACACGGATAAATGAGGGAGAAATGGTTGATGTACGACGGATTTAACAGAAAGATCAATTATCTGAGGATCTCGGTCACCGACCGGTGCAACCTGAGATGTGTCTACTGTATGCCGGAGGAGGGCGTTGTTCCGCTGAGGCACAGTGATATTCTGTCATACGAGGAGATTCTGGAAGTGGTGCGGGCAGCGGTATCCATGGGGATCGATAAGATCAGGATCACGGGCGGCGAACCGCTGGTGAGGAAAGGTGTGATTAATCTGATCAGGGAGATATCAAAACTGGAAGGGATCCATGATCTGTCCATGACGACCAATGGCATTTTACTGGAAGAGTTTGCTGGGCAGTTGAAGGAAGCTGGACTGCAGCGGGTCAACATCAGCCTTGACAGCCTGGATCCCGTGAGGTATCGTCAGCTGACCAGAGGGGGTGATCTGGACCGGGTGTTACTGGGCATCAGGGCTTCATTGAAGGCTGGCCTCACTCCGGTGAAGATTAATTGTGTGATCGAGCGTTCACCTGATGAGCCGGATGCCCGTTCTGTGATGGCTTACTGCCAGGAGCAAGGGCTGCCGGTGAGGTTCATCCGGCGGATGAACCTGGAAAAAGGAGATTTCGGGGTGGTAGAAGGAGGCGATGGGGGCAGATGCAGCCATTGCAACCGCTTGCGCCTGACAGCCAATGGCAGGATCAAACCATGCCTGTTCAGTGACCTTGAGTATGATGTCAGGACACTTGGCCCCGGGGAGGCACTGAAATTGGCTGTCCTCTGGAAACCAGCTTCCGGCACATACAGCCTGTCAGGAAAATTTTATACGACCGGAGGGTGAGCATATGTCGATCCAGCTGGTTCGTGACCATTAATGATAAATCCATGGAAAATCTATCTCACACGGATGCAACAGGCAAAGCCCACATGGTGGATGTTGGTGCCAAACCGGAGCAGGTGCGCACGGCACGGGCAGAAGGCTTCATTCACCTTCAGGAAGCGACGATCCGGCTGATCAGGGAAAATACAATAAAAAAAGGCGATGTGCTCACACTGGCTGAGGTCGCAGGGATACAGGGTGCAAAAAAGACCAGTGAGCTGATCCCCTTATGCCATCCTTTGCAGATCACGAAGATCGGTGTCAGGGCCAAGGTAGAAGACGAAGGAGTAAAAGTGGAGAGTGAAGTAGGATGCATCGGCCGGACAGGCGTGGAAATGGAGGCACTGACGGCTGTTCAGGTGGCGCTGCTGACGGTATATGATATGTGTAAGGCTGTTGACAAAGACATGGAGATCTCTCGGGTCAGGCTGGTTGAGAAGACCAAGACGGATATTCAATGATGAACTTAATTAGCAGGGAGTTTTATGATATCAGACGAGCCATTCAGGGTTGTATCGGTCAATGTTTCGGAGAAAAAGGGAACCATTAAGTTACCGGTTGCATCCATTCAAATCGGTTCTCTGGGTGTAGATAAAGACGCTCATGCAGGCGACTGGCTGAGGCAGGTAAGTCTGCTTGGCGAGGAAAGCATCCTGAAATTCAACAAGATGCTGCACCGTGAGCTGCAGTATGGTGAATTTGCCGAGAACATCACGACAAGGGGAAGGATCCTTTTCAAGATGTCGCCGCTCGACCGCCTGAAGATCGGAAACGCTGAGCTGGAGATCACTCAGATCGGAAAGGAATGTCATGGAAAGAATTGTGCTATATTTCAGGAGGTTGGCAAATGTGTTATGCCAAAAGAAGGAATCTTTACCCGGGTAGTGACCGGGGGGCAGGTCATGGCCGGGATGGATATCGAATATGTACCCTATATTTACCAGGTTGGTGTCATTACGCTAAGCGACAGGGCAAGCAGGGGAGAATACCCTGACCGGAGCGGGCAGGCCGTCATCCGTTATATGGAGGACTTTTTCCAACAGGCAAACCGTTCATGCAGTGTTACCTATGAGGTCATCCCTGACGATGAGCAGATGCTGAATCGTCTCCTTGACCAGATGACAGCGAGACCTTTGGATATACTCATTACCACCGGAGGGACAGGCATAGGACCCCGGGACATCACCCCGGATGTCATCAAACCGCGGCTAACCAGGGAGTTGCCAGGCATCATGGAGATGATGCGGGTGAGATATGGGGCCGAAAAGCCCGGGGCTCTGCTTTCGCGGGGTGTTGCAGGGCTTATGGGCAATGCGCTGGTATACACCCTGCCCGGAAGCATCAGGGCGGTACAGGAACACATGGAGGAGATCCTCAAAACGCTGCAGCATGCCGTCTGGATGCTGCACGGACTGGATATTCATTCGTCGAATCATCAATAAATGGATGGTCTATGAAACGGGATCAGGCGATATCGTTATTACGCACCTATATCAAAAATGAACGGATGCTCAACCATTGCCTTGCCTCAGAGGCAGTTATGCGAGCCCTGGCCGCCCGCCTCGGTCAGGATCAGGACAAATGGGGCCTTGCAGGGCTTCTGCACGACCTCGATGTAGAACTGGTCAATGCCGATCCCAGGAGCCACGGGCTGGAGACTGCCAGGATTCTGACAGAGCAGGGCGTTGATCCGGAGATCGTTGATGCCATTCGTATGCATAATGAAGAAGCAACAGGGCAGGAAAGAACTACGCGGTTCCAGCATGCGCTTGCAGCAGGTGAAACGGTGACAGGCCTGATCGTTGCAACAACCCTTGTCTACCCCGAAAGGAAACTATCCGTTGTCAGGCCGCAATCGGTCATTAAGCGTATGAAAGAGAAGGCCTTTGCTGCCTCGGTGAGACGGGAAAGTATCCTGGAATGTGAAAAGGCTGGCGTTCCGCTGGAGGAGTTTGTCGGAATTGCCATAAGCGCCATGTCAGGCATAAGCGACCAGCTGGGTCTTTGACCATTAACTACAGCTTAAATCCGTATCATTATGTGGAAAAAGATACTGAAGGTCCTCAAAAATAAATACTTCATCGTGAGTGTAGCATTCCTGGTCTGGCTGGTATTTTTTGATCAGAACAACATCATTTCTCAGATCAAGCTCTCCAGGAAGCTGAAGCAGCTGAAGCATCAGAAAGAATATTATGAGTTGGAGATCCGCAACAATGAAAAGGCAACCCTGGAGTTGATGAGCGATACGGATCAGCTTGAGAAATATGCCAGGGAAAAATACCTGATGAAAAAGGACAATGAGGATCTTTTCATCATTGAAGAGGAGGTTGCCGATACTTCAAAGAGCACTGCCGCGGATACGATTCGCTGACCTGCAACGTGTCAGAGGGGATCGACATCAATCACTACATCAACCTGCCTGTACATCTGCCGGGCAAGGAATTCACCGATCACAGCGGAAATTTTCTTTTTATTGGCTGAGATAGCCGAGTCGCGTTCCAGCTTGATCATGATTTGCTTGATGTACTTGTTCTTTATGCGGGCGACCAGTGGGTATTCGGGTCCCAGAACCTGTCCGGGATATGTTTTTTTCAGGATATTGCTCAGTTCGCCTGCGGCCTCGTTGAGAAAATGAAAATCACGGTGCCTAACCCTGAGCGTGATCAGCCGGTAGAAAGGGGGGTAATGAAATCGTTGGCGCTCAATGACCTGTGACCTGTACATGCCTTCATAGTCATTTTCCACCACCTGTCGGATGATGGGATGGGAAGGATTTTTCGACTGGATGATCACCAGTCCGCGTTTGTTTTTTCTTCCTGCGCGTCCGCTCACCTGCGACATCAGCTGGAAGCTGCGCTCAAAAGACCGGAAATCCGGGAAACTGAGCATGTTATCGGCATTCAGTATCGCCACCAGGCTCACGTTATCAAAGTCAAGCCCTTTTGTCACCATTTGTGTTCCTACCAACATATTGATCTTCCGGGTTTCAAAATCCTGGATGATCTGGTGATATGCATTCTTTGTTCGTGTCGTATCCAGATCCATGCGGGCGATCACAGCTTCAGGGAAAAAGTGAGCCAGTTCCTCCTCCACTTTCTCAGTCCCAAATCCCCTCATCAGCAGGCGAGTAGTAGTGCATTCCGGGCACTTGGCCGGTACCGGTACAGAGTAGCCACAATAATGGCACCGCAGCTGGTTGGCCTGTTTATGATAGATCAGTGAAACATCGCAGTTCCTGCAGGAGGGGGTCCAGTTGCAGACGTCACATTCGATCCGGAGTGAAAATCCGCGCCGGTTCTGGAACAGGATGACCTGTTCTTGTCTGCCAAGGGCTGCTCCTATTTGCTGAAGCAGTCCCTCAGCAAAAAGGGATTTCATCTTTTTGAGCCGGTTTTCCTCCCTGGTGTTGATCAGTTGTATATCCGGGAGCTGTATGCCTCCATAACGTTCTGTCAGGGTGACCATTCCGAATTTACCCGAAGCGCAGAGGAAAAAGGTTTCCAGGGCAGGCGTCGCAGAACCCAGCACCGTTTTGGCCTTATGCAGGCGCGCAAGGTACAGGGCGGCATCCCTGGCGTTGTACCGTGGCGATGGATCCTGCTGCTTGAATGAAGTGTCGTGCTCCTCATCCACGATGATCAGTCCCAGATCGGAGAAGGGGAGGAACATAGCGGAGCGGGCACCGAGGATGATCCGGAAAGAATCCGGCTGGCCGGGATCTTTTGACAGGACCTTATTCCAGATCTCAACACGTTCAAAGTCATTATACCTGGAATGATACACTCCCACGGCATTACCGAAGAACCGTTTCAGGCGCTGAATGATCTGAGCCGTAAGCGCTATTTCCGGTAAAAGATAGAGAACCTGTTTACCTGCCTGGATATATTCCTGGATCAGTTTGATATAGATCTCGGTCTTGCCGCTTGAGGTCACTCCAAACAAGAGGACTGCATCCTTTTCGGCAAGCTGGCTCTTCAACGATGCATAAGCCTGTGTCTGATGTGCTGTCAGCTGGATGGACGACACATTCTGCGGGTACTCCTCCGTGTGCAGGCGCGATACGATCCGTTCTTCGGTTCGGAACACACCTTTTTTCTGCAGTGCTGCCAGCTGTGCCGGTGATGCATTTGCGCTCTTCAACAGTTCGCTGCGTTTGACATCTTTTATGTCCGGCTTGCCAAATGAAGAAAGCCGGATATAACTGATGAGCACTTCGAGTTGCTTATAGGCTCTTTTGTTCAGTTCATCGAACAACTGGTTCAGTTTCTCTTCTGAGGCATACTCTTCTGCAAGGAAGACAAAGGTCTCAGTCCTGGGCTGGTAGTGCTGAACCAGTTCTTCCCTGACCAGCAGGATCTTTTTTTCGATAAGGGTATTGATGAGCGGCAGGATCTTTGCCTGTCCGGCGATCCTGGCGACATCACTGACGGTCAGCTCCTTTCTGTTTCCCAGTGCCTGGATGATCATGTATTCTTTATCGCTGAGCTCTGCATTCTGAAGGTCACACTCCGGGTGCATGATGATCCTGGTTTCAGAGTGCAGCTTCAGGCCGGAAGGAAGGGCTGCATTCATGACATCTCCAAGGCAGGCCATGTAGTAGGATGCCATCCATTCCCAGTGGATCAGCTGAAGTTCATTCACCACGGGGAACAGGTCCAGTACCGCAAGGATTTCTTTGGCATCAAAAGTAGTGGGATTGTCAGGATGCAGCGACCGGATGACGGCTGTATATATTTTTTTACTGCCAAACTGGATAACCACCCGCTGGCCGACCCTTACTTCATCGGTGAGTGAATCGGGCACCCGGTAGGTGAATGTACCCGGGACAGGCAAGGGGACTATGACCTCCGCAAATTGGGACCTGGTGATCATTTTGTTCTGCCGGCGGCTGGTGATGGCCGCATTCAATTCATTACAATGATAATATCCTGGCGATTTCCAGATAGGTGTGCTTGATGGATTTCTGGCTTTTGATCGCTTTTTCGAAAGGTGTATAGGATACCTGGTTATTGGACATGCCGATCATGATATCGCGTTCACCATTCAACAGTGCATTGACGGATTCATATCCCAGCTGGCTGGCCAGCACCCTGTCCATGGCGGTGGGAGATCCGCCGCGCTGGATATGTCCCAGGATGGTCACCCTTGTTTCGAACTCGTTGAATTTCTCTTCCACTTTCCTTGCGATCTCATAGGCTCCACCCTGATCATCACCTTCTGCCACGATGATGATGCCGGATGTTTTATTCCTTTTCCAGTCGTATTTGAGCATCCGGATCAGGTTATCGATGTTGGTCTTTGTCTCCGGTACCAGGATATTATCGGCTCCTGATGCCAGCCCGCTTCGCAGGGCGATAAAGCCTGCATCCCGTCCCATCACCTCAACAAAGAACAGCCGGTCGTGGGACTGTGCTGTATCACGGATCTTATCCACTGCCTCCACCACCGTATTGACGGCCGTATCATATCCAATGGTGAGATCCGTTCCGTAGAGATCATTGTCGATGGTGCCCGGAAGCCCGACGATCGGGTAGTCGAATTTGTGACCAAAGATGTGAGCACCAGTGAAGGTACCATCACCGCCTATAACGATAAGGGCGTCGATCTGTTCTTCCTGGAGATGGGTGTAGGCCAGTTCCATTCCCTCCTCGGTTTTGAACTGTTCGCTGCGTGCCGTTTTCAATATGGTGCCGCCTCTCTGGATGATATTGGAAACCGAGTTTCTTTCCATCAGTTTGAACTGCTTTTTGATCAGTCCTTCATATCCGTTGTAGATCCCCACCACTTCCATGTTGTTATACAAACCGGTCCTGACGATGGCTCTGATGGCCGCGTTCATTCCCGGGGCATCTCCGCCCGAGGTCAGTAGCCCTATCTTATTCATTTTCAATAATGCCATAGGATGAATTTTTATTTTTTAACATATCGTTTCGTCGGCCTTCAAACACTTCAAAGTTAACAAATTTACATTCAAGTGGGCCATTAAACACTGTAATCTTACGGGATGGCTTCAGTCCAAGGAACTTTATTGCCTGTTTGTCGGAGGCCAGGATCCAGGCTGTCCATCCTGCATAAAGGTTCTTGAGGACATCCCCGATCTGTCGGTATTGCTGATGCAGGTCATCTACCGGTAGCCGTTGTCCAAAGGGTGGATTGGTGATCAGTATCCCTGACCGGAAAGGGGGACCAGAGGTTCTGAAATCCCGTCGCGCGATATTCACTGTCTTCTCCAGGCCGGCGAAGCGCAGGTTTTCCCTGGTGATGCGAACCATTTGTTCCGAGATATCTGCTCCCTGCATGGACAGGGAAGGGGATGGGGAGGAGTCCAGGGCAGATGTGCGTACATCATTCCACAGTTTTTCCCTGTGATCCGGCCAGTTGCTGAAGTTGAAGTATTTCCTGTAACGGCCTGGCGGCATATTGAGGGCGATGAGTGCCGCTTCGGTAAGGAGGGTGCCTGATCCGCACATCGGGTCGAAGAAAGGAGTCATGCCATCCCATCCTGACAGCCTGATCAATCCTGCTGCCAGCACCTCATTCAGCGGAGCCGGGCCTGTCGCTTTGCGGTATCCCCTTTTGTGAAGCGATTCGCCCGAGCTGTCGACGAAGACCTGGCACGCTTCACCAGAAAGATGTAGATGGACCTGCAGAAAAGGGGCTTCCAGATCCACCGACGGACGGCGCCCTGTCCTTGCACGAAAACGGTCGGCAATGGCATCCTTCGACAGCTGCTCTGCAAACCGGGTATGCGTGAAGACGGCATCGTGGGCCACGGCATGCACGGCAAGGGTCTGGCCGGGATCCATCCACTCCTCCCAGGGTATCTCATACAACCTGTCGTACAGTTCTTTCTGTGCCCTTACGGGAAAGGATGTGATCAGTCTCAGCACATGAAAGGCGGTCCGGCACCATAAGTTGGCCCTGTACACAAGCCCGATGGGCCCCCGGAAACTGACGGCTCTCCTCAGGACCTGGATATCGAGGGCCCCCAGTTGACGGAGCTCCCCGGCCAGAACCTCCTCCAGCCCGGAGATCGTTGTGGCCACCAGGGCCAGTTCAGGTTGATCCGTATTGTTCACGCGCTATGATGGATTTAATCATTACCGGCAGGATCCTTTTTCTACAGGGCAGCCTGTTTCAGGAAGGATTCCATTTTGACGATATACCTGACATGTGTTCCCTTTCCGATGGGTCCTTTTTCGTCCGATGCATTTACCGAAAAGGTCAGCCTGGCCTCCCTGATCTCCAACAGAGCCGTTTCGCAGACCACTTTCTGGCCGGTGGGTGTGGGCCGGAGATGTTGAACATCAACTCTGTATCCAACCGTGGTGTATCCCTCCGGCAGAAATTCCCGTACACTTTCCTGGGCCGTGTTTTCCATCAGAGCGATCATAGCCGGTGTGGCGAAAACAGGAACCAGTCCGGAGCCGAATGCTGCAGCGGTGACGGATTCAGTGACTGTCATCTCCCTTCTGCCTGTGATACCTTCAGGTATATGAAAAGGATTCATAAGAAATGAAAGATTACATGCTGTTTAATATCTGGATGAAGACTCAGGGCCACCGGGCATGTTTTGGATGCCTGCCGCAGGATCTTCTTTACTTTTTCCGGATAGTTATTGGGCGGAAAGGTGAGTTCCACCTTAATTTCAGCGATCCTTCTCGGATTAGAGGCCATGATCTTGGTGATCTCGGCCCTGGTGCCGTCGATCGTGAAATGATGTGTCCGGGCTGCGATACCCATGATGGTCAGCATGCAATTCCCGAAAGAGGTAGCCATGAGATCGGTCGGAGAAAAAGCTTCTCCCTGCCCCATGTTATCCACGGGTGCATCGGTGATGATCTGCTGCTGCGACCTCACGTGGACTGACCTTGTCCTCAGGCTGCCTTCATAAATGATTTGAGAAGTGATCATGGTGGTAGAATGGTTATTTTATCGTACAAAAATAAAAAAACCCCGGTGAAAAGCCGGGGTTTTAAAGTCTTAAACACACTGACTACTTTTTGGCAGGATCGTGTGATTTTGAGCAGCAGCTTTTCTGAGTTGTCGTGCATCCGGGTTTGGGAGTGCATCCGGCAGATTTTTCGGGAGCACAATTTACTGATTTGGCGGGTGCACATTCTTTTGCAGAAGATGCAGCCTTCTGATCACCGGAAACAGATATTTTCGCATCTGTCGCTGATTTACTGGCATCTTTCGATTTTGCAGGGTCCTGGTCGTAACTTACTTTTTCAATCTTCGTGTCATTGGAGACAACTTTTGCACTTGATTTCGTCTGTGCAAATGCACCGGCACCGATAAAGGTCACAAGGGTCAGGGCGATGATGAGTTTTTTCATAATGTTTGTTTATTATTTGTGTTAATCATATGAGTTTCCGGATGCAAATATAATATAATAAATGAATGAAGGAATGTTAATAAAAGCCAAGTCTTGTTAAAGAATTGTTAAAAATTCATGCATGCAGGCTGTATATAACTAATTTTACCATGTGAAAAAGAAGAACATACAGCTTATCATTCTGTTTGCATCCCTGTCACTGGCCGGGATCATCCTGACACAGCTATTCTGGATGAAGAATGTGTACCGGCTGAAGGAGGATCAGATGGATGGCCGGGTGGATGTAGCACTTCGAAGGATTGTGACCGAACTGATGGTGACCAGGAACGATACGATGATGGCCAGGATGATGCAGTATGGAACGGTCTGTTACAATGAGCCTGTTTCGTTGATGGAGATGCTGGATATCTCGCTGTTGGATTCCCTTGTCCGGTCGGAGATGTCGTGGATGGATTTCCCGGATGACTATGCATATGGCATATTCCATCGGAAGGACGGAAGGCTGATGTATTCATCAGGCAATCATTCAGGGGAAGAGCTTATTCAATCCCGGAATGCTGTATCGCTGGAATGTCTGTGTAAATCAGATCCATGCATGCTGGGAGTATATATACCGGGAAAACAGGGAATGATCATTCATCAGATCCTGATCTGGCTGGTTCTTTCTGTGGTGTTCCTGCTGGTTCTGGCCGGTGCCATTTTTTTCTCTATCCTTTCGGTATATCAGCAAAAGAGGCTTTCACAAATGAAGACTGATTTTGTGAACAATATGACCCATGAGTTCAAGACACCCATTGCTACCATTTCGCTGGCAAGCGAAATGCTTCTGAAGCCTCAGATCCATGAATCGCCCGATAAAACAAAAAGATACGCTTCCATCATATTCGATGAAAATTTACGTTTAAAACATCAGGTGGAGCAGGTGCTCAAGGTTGCAATTCTGGACAGGGGGGAATTTGAATTAAAATTTCGTGAACTGAATGTTCATGAGGTTCTGGAAGAGGTGATCAGGAATTACAGCCTGATCATGAAGGAACGAAACGGGAAGTTCCGTACCTGCATGCATGCCAGGCAGTACAACCTTCTGGCCGACAGGGTTCATTTGGTCAATGTGATTGATAATCTTATTGATAATGCGATCAAATACTCTCCCGGACCACCGGAGGTGACCCTGTCGACAGCCAATAAGAACAGTGGCATCCTTATTTCCGTTGCCGATAAGGGATCAGGGATAAGTGTGGAGAACCAGCGAAACATATTCCGGCGTTTCTACCGCGTTCATACAGGTAATATCCATGATATCAAAGGTTTTGGATTAGGATTGTTTTATGTGAAAACAATGGTCGAGGCACATGGAGGATCAGTGAGCGTTACCAGTGAACTGAACAGGGGAAGCCGGTTTGACCTGTATTTTCCATTCGATCATGTGAAAGTTAATCCTGCAGAAAATGAAGAACAAAAAGCAAATGACCAGGTTATTACTGGTGGAGGATGATCCGAACCTTCGCACCGTACTGAAGGATTATCTTGAGATGCTTGGCTATGAGGTACATGTCGCCGTTGATGGTGATGAAGGATACCGGAGTTTTCTTGAGAAGAAACCCAACCTGTGCATTCTGGATGTGATGATGCCCAAGAAGGATGGATTCACTTTGTCCAGGGAGATCCGCATCATCGACCAGCTGGTGCCGATCATCTTCCTGACGGCCAAGGGATTGAGGGAGGACAGGATCGAAGGATTCAAGACCGGGTGCGATGATTATATCACAAAACCTTTCAGCAGCGAGGAATTGAGCCTCAGACTGGAGGCCATCCTCAGAAGATGTGCTGTGAGGCAGGAAAGTGGCGTGAGACCCGAGGAGGATATTTTCCAGATCGGACGTTTTACGTTTGATGCCAAGAACATGACCCTTCAGATCGGAGACCATCAGCGCATCCTCACCCGGAAAGAAGCATCCCTGCTGCGGTTGCTCTGTCTGCATAAAAACTCACTTTTGCGAAGGGAAGAGGCCCTTTTGAGCGTATGGGGCGACGACGACTATTTCATCGGGCGAAGCATGGATGTGTTTATCACCAAGCTGCGAAAATACCTTAAAGAAGATCCTGCCATCCTGATCCAGAATATTCACGGGACAGGCTTCAGGCTTCAGGTTACCGACAAGGCCGGCTGATCCACGGGTTTTTTATTTTTTTACAGCAATGAACAGCCTGAATCCATACCTTTGATCCTGTATTGCTAGGATAAACAGTTTTTCCCATGTTCAGGATATTTGTCCGGCATCAATGGAAAGAAGCCCTGCGGTCGACCATCTGGCATAAAAATGTGGCCGCCAATATTTTCATTGGCTTCTTATTTCTTCTCATGATATTTTATCTGCTGCTCATCGGCATTCTGATCGACAGGATTTTGGCCGATGTTTACCCTGGCAGAAATCCGGCAGAAATGTTCAATGGTTTTTTGCTCCTGTATTTTCTGGCCGATCTGGTCATTCGATTCTACCTGCAGCAGGTGTCGGCCTTTCACATCAGCTCCTATCTGCATCTGCCCATTCGCCGGCGAACGATCGTTCACTACGTTGAACTGAAAACGGTCCTGAGCATTTTCAACATCATCCCGTTCTTCATCGTGATACCTTTTGCCTTCATTGTGGTCGGGAGGCAATACGCACCGTTGGATGCGTGGATCTACCTGATCACGATCTTCCTGATGGTCATGGTCAATAATTTTCTGGCCACATACCTGAAAAGGCAATTATCATCCAGGCCCAGGATCGTAGCTGCGGCGGGACTAGCCGTCGTTGGACTTATTCTGTTAAATTATTTCGGTATTCTTTCAATATCCGGTTTCTCCTCCCTTGTCTTCGGGTACCTGCTCATCCATCCACAGCTTGTCGCCATTCCCGCCGCCATTCTGTTCGCAGTTTATGCAGTTCATTATTACTTTTTGAAAAAGAGATTATATCCGGAAGAAATTGAAACACGTAAAAGGCAAAAAATGGATTCCATATCAGAGATCCGTTACCTGAAAGGACTTGGGATCACCGGAGAGATCATGGCGCTGGAGATGAAACTCATGTGGAGGAACAAGAGGCCTAAAACCACCATTTACCTTTTTCCCCTGTTTATTTTGTACGGACTGTTTTTTTATCCTCAGGAGATCTATATGAACCAGGGGACAGGACTTTTGATCTTTGTAGGCGTTTTTATGTCGGGAGGGATGATGCTCAATTACCTCAATTATGCGTTCGGATGGGAAAGCAATTATTTTGACGCATTGCTTACCAGCCGGATCGATATGGAACGTTATATTCGGGTAAAATTTATTAATTCACTGATAATAAGCACTTTGTGCTTTATTATCACCATTCCTTATGTCTTTTTCGGGTGGAGGATCCTGTTCATCAATTTTGTCACTTTCCTGTACAACATTGGTTTTTTATCTTTTGTGCTGTTATATATGGCCACTTTCAATAAAAAACGGATCGACCTGAGCCGCGCATCAGCCTTTAACTATCAGGGGATCGGGGCCTCCAACTGGCTGGCCATGCTGCCTGCATTCCTTTTTCCGCCTCTTGTGTACTGGCCCTTCCAGGCAATCGGATTACCTTATGTCGGATTTATGGTCATTGGAGTCATCGGGCTGATCGGCCTGTCGCTCCATAGGGTTTTTCTGCAGATGATCAGGAGTCAGTTTGAAAAACGAAGGTATATCATGGCGGAGGGATTCAGGGTGAGGTGAAAATACAGGTTAATTACATTTAAATATCAGGTGATGATCGTTGTTAAAGAACTGACAAAAAAATACAGCGGGGAGATCGTGTTGAACATACCCTCGTTGACGATCGCCAAGGGTGAGAGCTTTGGACTTGTTGGCAACAACGGGGCAGGGAAGACGACGTTTTTCAGACTGGTGCTGGACCTGATACGGGCCAGCAGTGGATCTGTATTTTCGGGCGAGGTGACGGTTTCACGCAATGAGACCTGGAAACAGTACACGGGATCTTACCTGGATGAAGGATTCCTCATTGACTTTCTTACACCGGAGGAATATTTTCAGTTCGTGGCGCGTATCAATGGTCTGACTCAGGGTGACATAACCGAATTTTATGACCGTTTCAGAGATTTCTTCAATGACGAGATCGTAGCCAAAAAGAAGCTGATCCGTGATCTCTCCAAAGGAAACCAGAAAAAGGTGGGCATCGCAGCCGCATTGATGAAAGAGCCACAGGTACTGGTGCTGGACGAGCCTTTCAACAGCCTTGATCCTACCTCGCAGATACGCCTGAAACTATTGCTGAATGAACTGAATACCAACGGGGAGACCACCATGCTGATTTCCAGCCATGACCTCAAGCACGTAACGGAAGTGTGCGACAGGATCGTCATTCTGGATAAGGGACTGATCGTAAAGGACATTTTTAAGAGCGAAAATACACTGAAAGAGGTGGAAGATTATTTTTATACCCAGATTTACCGCCAAACCACCTCATGAGGCTTCTTCCCCCGTTCATTATCATCGTTTTGCTGATGGCCGCTCCCACTGCAAAGAGCCAGCCATTTTCCGTCCAGGGAAAAATCATCGATGCTGAAACCAGAGAAGCCCTGGCTTTTGTCAACATTGTCATCAACAAGGGCAAACATGGCGGCGTTTCCGATATCGATGGAAAGTTCTCCTTTTCTTACCCGGAATCCATCACTTCGCTGACGGTCAGCCATATGGGTTATAAAACCATTGAGTACCCAGTCGGTGAAAAAACTGCAGGACTGGTGATCAGGCTGGAACCTGTATGGATTGAACTGAGCGAAGTGGAGATCCTCCCGGGAGAAAACCCTGCACACCGTATCATTTCAAATGTCATTGCCTCAAAGGAACTCAACGATCCTGAGAAACTGCCTTCCTTTTCTTACACTTCCTATGATAAAATGTATTTCACTATCAGGAATGATTCGGTTTTTATCATGGACACCACTGCACTGGATTCCGCTGGCAGTGAGCTGAAGGGATTTCTTCAGGACAAGTATTTCTTTTTCATGGAAACGGTTTCAGAACGGAGCTTTCTTTTTCCGGACAACAACAGCGAGCGTGTCATCGCTTCACGAATATCGGGTTTCAGGGATCCTATCATTGTGTTCCTGATCTCACAGATGCAATCCACTACCTTTTACGACGAGGTGATCAAAATTGCGGATAAGAATTACATCAATCCCATCAGCAGGGGAAGTCTTAAGAATTACCTTTTCGTCCTGCAGGACACCTTATTTCATCCTTTAACCACCGATACCACTTTCGTGATCTATTACCGGCCCCTGCTGAACACCAACTTCGACGGACTGGAAGGTTTGCTTTACATCAATACGCATAAATGGGCCATTGAGAATGTATCGGCAGCACCTTATCGCGATGATCGCGGGCTTAGTATACGGATCCAGCAAAAGTATGAACTGATGGACGGGGAATACTGGTTCCCAGTCCAGCTCAACACCGATCTGCTGATTCAATTTGCTGAAGTATCAACGGATTCAGCCAGCTTTCCGCTGGTGGGGATTGGCAAGAGTTATATCAGGGATATCCGGATCAATCCGGAAATGACGAAAAAAGAATTCAGCAATGTGGAGATAGAGGTAATGCCCGATGCCTATTCGGAGGCCGGCCGTCTGCTGGCCGTATACCGGACCGACAGCCTGTCGGGAAGGGAAATGAATACCTATACATTTATTGACAGCCTTGGAAGGGAATATCATTTTGACGAGAAGGCCAAAGGTTTTGAGACATTAATGACCGGGAAGATCCCCTGGAAATGGATTGATCTGGATATGCGTAAATTCCTCAGGTATAATGACTATGAAGGCTTTTATGTGGGAGTGGGTGCTGAAACCAATAAGAAGATCTCCAGCCTGTTTTCAATCGGAGGATTTGTGGGATACGGATTCAGGGATCAGCACCTGAAGTACGGAACCAGTGTATCCCTGTTCCCGTACAGGGATGCCGAAATGGAAGCCGGTTTTTCGTACCAGAATGATGTTGCTGAACCGGGAGGTACGCACTATTATGATGATTTCACGAAATTCAGCTATGATAATTACAGGGAACCGCTGCTGATGCGGATGGACCGGATCGAAAAATTCGAAGGATCCTTTGGTTTCAGGTCGCTGTCGTATTTGAAAACATTCATGACTTTCAGCAGGACGTTCAAAGAACCTGGCTATGATTATTATTTTGGTCCTCCCGGGGAGGATCTGACGCTTCTTTCCAACGCCTTCCGGTTCACAGAAGGCTCCGTCACCTTCAGGTATGCATATAAAGAGAAATTCCTTAAGAATGTTCAGACAAAGGTATCCTTGGGTACCAGCTGGCCTGTGGTATGGTTTACCTATACCAGGGGATTTGCAGGAGTGCTGGGAGGTGAATTCGGATTCAACCGTTTTGATCTGAAAATTCAAAAGTCGTTTTTCATTAAGTACCTGGGGGAGACAGACCTCATGTTAAAGGCTGGATTCATTGACAAAGCACTGCCTTATACAAACCTCTACAACGGAAACGGAAGTTATCATTCATTTACCCTGTTTGCACCGCACAGTTTTGCTACCATGAGGCTGAACGAGTTCCTGATGGATCGTTATGTTGCGTTGTATGTGTCGCATAACTTCGGAAAGCTTCTGATCAGGACCAGAGGATTTGCACCCGGGCTGGAACTCACCACCAACCTTGGTTATGGGTTCCTTAACGATCCGGATTACCATCATCACATTTCCTTTCAAACAATGCATAAAGGATACTATGAATCCGGGTTAAATATCAATGATTTGTTGAACATCAGCGGATTAATCTCCCTTGGACTGGGTGTGCATTACCGTTACGGACCCTATCATCTGGAAAGGGAGCTGGATAACTATGCCTTTAAGATCACCATGATCCTACCCGTTCTCAGCAATTCTTTCTAAGGATATTTTTTTTATCTTTACTGCATGAACCGTTTCTTTAATCTTATCCTGACCCTACTGGGAATCGGTGTCGTCATATTCCTTTTCTGGCGATTCTCAGAAGTGGTCACTTTCATTCTCATCTCGGCTGTCCTCTCCTTTATGGGACATCCCCTGGTGCACCTGATCGACAGGATCTCCCTTGGCAGGTTCAGAATGCCACATGTGCTGAGCACCGTCATTACGCTTTTAGCCATCCTTCTGGTGATCGGCCTTTTTTTCTATTTTTTCATCCCTTTGGTAATGAAGCAGTTGGATGTACTTGCCAGCATTGATTACGGGCAGTTGCAGGAGAGCCTGGCAAAACCCCTTTCGAGGGTACAGGATCTTCTGGTGCAGTTTAAGCTGCTTTCACCCGAAGAGAGCCTGGTATCCCTCATTGGAGGTCATTTCCAGTCGATCCTCAGTTTTAAATCGGTTTCTCACCTATTTTCGGATATCATGAGCCTGACCGGTACGATTCTGATCGGTGTATTTTCCATTATTTTCATAACTTTTTTCTTTTTGAAGGATGATCACCTGTTCTATGACGGGATCATGGTGCTTACTCCGTCCAAATACAAAGACCAGATATCAAAATCGCTGACTTCGATCAGGGAACTGCTTTCGCGTTATTTTATCGGGCTGATGGTGGAGATGATCTTCATGATCTCCATGCTGAGCCTGGTACTTACCATTCTTGGCATAAAAAACACGTTGCTGATCGCTTTTTTGGGAGGGATGCTGAATGTCATTCCATACCTGGGTCCGTTCATCGCCGGTTTACTGGGCGTGCTGATAGCGGTTTCCACCAGTGTAAATGTCGGCGACTACAATGCGCTGCTGACCATAGCGTTGAAGGTGGTGGCAACCTTTGCAGTGGTGAAAGGCATTGATGATATGGTGTTGCAGCCCTGGATCTATTCCAGGAGCGTGCGTGCACATCCGCTTGAGATCTTCATTGTGATCCTGGTTGCCGGCAGTCTGGTAGGTGTGGTGGGGATGATCCTGGCGATACCGGGGTACACCGTGCTCAGGATCGTGGCCAAACAGTTCCTGAGTCATTTCGAGGTGGTTCAGAACATTACCAAAGGCATCTGATCTGCGGGGACCGTTACACGGTCATAATTTCTTTTTCTTTGATCTCCACGATCTTATCCACCCTCTGGATGAATTTATTGGTCATATCCTGGATTTCCGACTCCAGTTTTTCGATATCATCCTCAGGTGTTCCTTCATTTTTAAGTTTTTTTGCAGCTTCATTGGCTTCGCGGCGGATGTTCCTGATGGAAACCCTGGTTTTCTCAGCCTCCACCCTGACCTGCTTGGCCAGGTCGCGGCGCCGTTCTTCTGTCAGGGCGGGGACGATAATGCGGAGCACTTCGCCGTTATTGATCGGGTTGAATCCCAGGTTAGCTGCCATAATGGCTTTTTCGATCACGCCCAGAATGCTTCTGTCCCATGGTTGAACAATGATCTGTTTGGGATCCGGTGTGGTGATATTGGAAACCTGGTTCAGGGGAGTGACCGTACCGTAGTATTCGATCTTCACACCTTCCAGCATGTCGGGTGTGGCTTTGCCTGCCCGTATCTTATGCAGTTCGCGCTCCAGGTGGGTGATGGCGAGCTGCATGGTTTCAAGGGTTTCTTCCAGGCACAGGATGCAATCGTCGTTCATGGATATACGTAAAATGGTGTAGGTTGCAAAAATAGGAAATAATTACATGTGGACCAGTGTTCCTATCTTTTCACCCCTGAGGATCCGCAACAGGTTCCCCTCCGTGTTGGCGTTGAATACGATCAGGGGCAGGTGGTTATCCCTGCAGAGGGTGAAGGCAGTGAGGTCCATGATCTTCAGTCCCTTCTGCAGTGCTTCATCGAATGTGATGTCCTCATACCAGACCGCTTTCGGATCCTTTTCAGGATCCGCAGAGTAAATCCCGTCCACGCGTGTTCCCTTGAGGATGATGTCGGCCTTGGTTTCCAGGGCTCTCAGGACGGCAGCCGTGTCGGTGGTGAAAAACGGATTTCCGGTACCTCCGGCCAGGATCACCACCTGTCCGTTTTCCAGGGCCTCAATGGCACGGCGGCTGGTGATCTTTTCCGCCAGGGATTCGATGGCAAGGGCCGAAAGAACGCAGGCTTTTACGCCGCTGTCTTCCAGCATCTGCTGCAGCGCGAGGCTGTTGATCAGGGTGGCGAGCATACCCATATAATCCCCCTGTACGCGGCTGATCCCCTGGCCGGTGCCTTTCAGTCCCCTGAAGATATTACCCCCGCCGATGACGATGGCGATCTGCACACCTTTTTCGTGTACCGATCGGATCTCCCGGGCGAAATGAATCAGCCGGTCTTCCTCAAGGGCCGAAGTTCCGTTCCCCTGTAGCGATTCGCCGCTGAGCTTGAGCAAAACTCTTTGATATTTCATGGTGTATTGAACGTATGGATCACTGTTTATCTGCCATGACAATGCTTATACTTTTTTCCGCTGCCACACGGGCAGGGATCGTTCCTTCCGACTTTTTTCTCCACCTTGACCGGCATGGGCCGCTGTTTCTGCTGGGTATCCGCGTGGGACTGTGAAAGCAGGTCGGTACGCTCCTCCTTGAGGTTTCTCAGGTTGCCCCTGCCGCGTATCTGTGCTTCCCGTACCTGACTGGATTCCCTCACCGGCAGGTTTGCTTTGATAATGAAAGAGATGGTATCCTTGTTGATCTTTTCCAGCATGTTCTTGAAAAGCTGGAAGGATTCAAATTTATAGATCAGCAGGGGATCTTTTTGTTCGTAGGTGGCAGCCTGGACCGATTGCTTCAGATCGTCCATTTCCCGCAGGTGCTCTTTCCAGGCATCATCGATCGTAGCAAGGGTGACACCTTTATCAATGGCCAGTGCAACCTCCTTGCCCTGACTTTCATAGGCCTTTTTCAGGTTGGCGATCACATTCATTGCCTTGCGTCCGTCGGTGATGGGGATGGCAATGTTTTCGTACTGGGAGTTGTTTTCAAATACTTCTTTGATGACAGGATATGCCTGTTGTGCAATAAAATCCCTTTTGGTCCGGTACCGGTTGTAAACCAGTGAGAAGATCTGTTCTGTGAGCGATTTTCCATCCTGGGCATAGAAGGTTTTCTCATCCACAGGCGAATCGATTTGGAGCAGTCTCAGCAATTCGATCTTAAACGCATCGAAATCGCGCTGATCCTGGAAATCGTTGACGGTTTTTTCGCACACATCAAAGATCATATTGGATATGTCCACAGCCAGTCGTTCTCCGTAGAGTGCATGCTTGCGTTTACGGTAGATCACCTCTCTCTGGGAGTTCATCACGTCGTCATATTCCAGCAGTCGTTTTCTGATCCCGAAGTTGTTCTCTTCCACTTTTTTCTGTGCCCGCTCGATGGACCTGGTGATCATAGAGTGCTGGATCACTTCCCCTTCCTTAATTCCAATCCTGTCCATGACCTTGGCGATGCGTTCGGAGCCAAACATACGCATGAGGTCATCTTCAAGGGACACGAAGAACTGGGAGCTGCCCGGGTCTCCCTGACGGCCGGAACGTCCCCTGAGCTGCCGGTCGACACGTCGTGACTCATGGCGTTCGGTACCGATGATCGCCAGACCTCCCGCATCTTTCACCCCGGGACCCAGTTTGATGTCGGTACCACGGCCGGCCATGTTCGTGGCGATGGTCACCGTTCCAGCCTGTCCGGCTTCCAGCACGATCTGGGCTTCCTTCTGGTGAAGCTTTGCATTCAACACATTATGCGGAATGCGTTTCATGTTGAGCATGCGTGACAACAGCTCGGAGGTTTCTACCGAGGTTGTGCCCACCAGTACCGGTCTTCCGTTCTGCGTCAGTTGAATGATCTCTTCAATGACAGCGTTGTATTTTTCCCTTTTGGTTTTGTATACAAGGTCCTCCCTGTCGTCGCGGACAACCTGGCGATTGGTTGGAATGACTACCACATCGAGTTTATAGATGCTCCAGAACTCACCCGCTTCCGTTTCTGCAGTACCGGTCATACCCGACAGTTTTTTATACATCCTGAAGTAATTCTGCAGGGTGATGGTGGCATAGGTCTGGGTGGCAGCTTCCACCTTGACATTTTCCTTTGCTTCGATGGCCTGATGCAGTCCGTCGGAGTACCGTCTGCCCTCCATGATGCGGCCGGTCTGTTCATCAACGATCTTGATCTTGTTGTCCATGATCACATATTCCACATCCTTCTCAAAGAGGGCGTAAGCGCGCAGCAGTTGATTGACGGTGTGGATACGTTCCGATTTGATGGTAAAATCCTGGAGAAGCGTATTTTTCTTTTCCATTTTTTCCATTTCCGGAAGGATGGTGCGTTCCAGTTCGGCAATCTCTGCACCAATATCGGGGAGGATGAAAAAATTCGGATCATCATAATAGGCTGTCAGCAGGTCGATGCCTTTTTCGGTAAGGTCAATGGAATTATGTTTTTCATCGATCACAAAGAAAAGCTCGTCATCGATGATGTGCATATTTTTTTGCTGTTCCTGGAGGTAGAAGTTTTCGGTCTTTTGCATCAGGGTGCGCATCCCTTCCTCGCTGAGGAACTTGATGAGGGCCTTATTCTTGGGTAATCCGCGGTATGCCCTGAAGATCAGCTCGCCACCCTTTTTCTCGTCTTCCGCGGTGGCATTGTCATGAAGGAGCTGCTTGGCATCGGCAAGGATCTTTGTGACAAGGTTTCGCTGTGCGGTGTAGAGTTTCAGGATGTCTGGCTTCAGTTCGTCAAATTCCTGTTTGTCCCCTTTGGGAGTAGGGCCTGAAATGATCAGTGGGGTACGCGCATCGTCGATCAGTACCGAGTCGACCTCATCAACGATGGCGTAGTTATGGGGACGCTGGACCAGTTCTTCCGGATTGCCGGTCATATTATCCCTGAGGTAATCGAATCCGAATTCGTTGTTCGTCCCGAAGGTAATATCGGCAAGGTAGGCTTTCCGGCGGGCTTCCGAGTTGGGTTCATGTTTGTCGATGCAGTCCACCTGTAATCCGTGGAACTCATAGAGCATTCCCATCCATTCCGAGTCACGTTTTGCCAGGTAGTCATTGACGGTGACGATATGGACCCCTTTCCCTGGGAGGGCGTTCAGGTAGACAGGAAGCGTAGCAACCAGCGTTTTTCCTTCACCGGTGGCCATTTCGGATATCTTGCCCTGATGCAGTACGATCCCACCGATAAGCTGGACGTCGTAATGGACCATATCCCAGGTGATCATATTTCCTCCGGCCATCCACTTATTATGATACCTGGCCGTATTCCCATGAATGGTAATATTTTCCTTTCGTGAAGCCAGGTCGCGGTCCATCTGGGTGGCGGTTACCTCTACATATTCATTCTCCTTGAACCGTTTAGCCGTTTCTTTCATGACCGAAAATGCTTCGGGCAGGATATCATTGAGGACCTGCTGGGTCTTTTCATAGTTTACCTTCTCCAGCTGATCGATCTTTTCGTAGACTTTTTCCTTCTCTTCCACGTCCATATCTGCATCTTCCTCGATGGACTCCTTCAGCTGCCTTATCCTGTCTTCATTTTCCCGGATGGCACTTTGTAATGTCTGTCGGAATTCGGATGTTTTTTCTCTTAGTTCATCATTGGAAAGGAGGGTGATTTTTTCATAGGCTTTTTTAATCTGATCCACAATAGGATTGACGCTGTTGATATCCCGTTGCGATTTATTTCCGAGCAGTTTATTGAGAAAACTTACCATGGTCAACGTCTTAAAGGGAACTGATTCGTAAAATGGGATGCAAAGTTAACGTAATTTAGGGTAGGGACAAAAAAGAGAAGGCGTAAAGCATCTGATGTCGTTTACGCCGTATGTCCTTCAGTATTCATCTTCATGAAAGAAGAAATCCTCTTTTGTAGGATAATCGGGCCATAAATCCTCGATACGTTCATAGATTTCACCTTCATCCTCAAGCTCCTGGAGGTTTTCGATCACTTCCTGGGGAGCCCCGGAACGGATGCACCAGTCCACCAGTTCATCCTTGGTGGCGGGCCATGGGGCATCTTCCAGTTTCGAAGCGAGTTCTAGGGTCCAGTACATAATCCGAAAAATTTAGGGGTTCAAATTTTTTGCAAAAGTAATTCAATTTAAACGAAAATCAACGAACGCTGTCAAAACTTTTAATAAAAAAAGAACTTGCCTATATCCTTGCCTTCCAATGAGTTTCAACTACATTGAAATCCCTGCTGAATTTCCGGCTCAGTACGAACAAATAGTCTGATAACCTGTTGATATATTTGATGATGACCGGGTCGACGGGATGGGACTGAGCGAGTTTAATGATGAGGCGTTCAGTGCGTCGGCAGATGCAACGGGCTATGTGGCAGTGTGATATGACGGGATGCCCTCCCGGAAGCACAAACGAACGCAGTGGAGGCAGCAGTTCATTCATACGGTCGATCTCTTTTTCCAGGAGGATCACATCACTCTCATTCAGGCGGGGAAGAAATGGAAAATCGGCAGGATTCTCGGCTGCCAGAAGGGATTCAGCCGTGAACAGCCTGTCCTGGATCTCGATCAGCATCTCCCTGGAATGGGCATCGATATGCAGGTCCCTGATGAGCCCGATATAGGAATTCAGTTCATCAACGGTGCCGTAGGCTTCTATCCGCTGGTCGTACTTTGGAACCCTTTTACCGCCGATCAGTGAAGTCTCGCCTTTGTCTCCTGTTTTTGTATATATTTTGATTTCCTCTGACATGTGCGAACTTTCTTTTCAAGCGTCAATCCTGATTTCGCTTCCCTCATCAGGACAGGCCGTCAACCGCCACTTCTTCATGGGCATAATCGGCCATGGTAAAGATATTCTTATTCACTTCATCTTTTGCCACCAGTCCGTCAATGAGCCGGATGATCCTGTGGGCATGCCGGGCGATGGATTCTTCGTGCGTGACCACGATGATGGTGTTTCCGGCATTGTGGATCTGTTCCAGCACGCCCATGATCTCGATGGAGGTCTTCGAGTCAAGGTTACCGGTAGGCTCATCTGCAAGGATGATGGATGGATTGTTGACCAGGGCGCGGGCGATGGCGACACGCTGGCGCTGACCTCCAGAGAGTTCATTGGGCTTATGCATCATCCGGTCGGTGAGCCTGACATTCTCGATGACTTCCTTGGCCCTGTCCAGCCGCCTTGATTTGGAAATGCCGGCGTAGATCATGGGCAGCATCACATTTTCCAGGGCAGTGGAGCGGGGTAGAAGATTGAATGTCTGAAAGATGAATCCTATTTCCCTGTTCCTGATCTCAGCCAGTTCATTGTCATTCAGTTTGCTGACATCATTACCGTTCAGGTAATAATGGCCGCTGGTGGAAGTATCCAGGCATCCCAGGATGTTCATCAGGGTTGATTTCCCTGACCCTGACGGACCCATCAGTGCGACAAATTCGTTACGGTATATGGTAAGTGTGATGGACCGAAGCGCTTTGACGATCTCGGTCCCCACCTTGAAATGCCTTGTTATGTTCTCAAGCCGTATGACTTCCTGTTTTTCCTGCATGGGAATGATAATTTGGTATGACTGTCAAAGATACTATTTTAAAGCTATAAACGTATGATGCAGTCCTTTTATTTGAGCCCTGCCCCCAGGATCAAAGCTCAAATAAATAAGGAAAATCACTGGATCAGCACCTTTTTAACGACCCTGTCTTCTCCTGCCCGGATCTCAACGAAATAAACGCCGGAACCAAGCCCCTGCAACGGAAACGAAAGGGTTACGGGCGACGGCCCCGGATCACTGTATTCGCGCTCATCCAGGAGCCTCCCTTCCATTTCAAACAATGAAACCTTCAAGTCACGTGTGTCTTTTGATTCGATCAGGATCGATATGTCGCCGGTTTGGCCCGGATTGGGGAAGATGACCGCTTTCAGCCCCTCCTCCTCACTGAGGTCCAGTTCGGCCTGACCGCTCTCCTTCTCCTCGCCGGGATTTTGCGGGTCGAAGGGCTCGGAGATCGAATTGACGACATAGGCGATGTACCAGGGCCGGGCCCCGTTCAGGCCCTCATAGTAAAAGTAATCATGGTCCTTGCTGCCGTTGGGTCCCAGAAGGTACATGTTGGTCTTCAGGGAAGGTACGTTGATCCCGGAGCTTTGATTGAGCAGGGGCTCAAGCGATGCCTGGACCGATTCGCTGAATTCGGTGGACACCGTTGACTTGTCTGTGTACGTAACCTCATAGGATGCACTGACACCGGCATTGATGCGGAATACCTTGGGAACCTTATACGACAGGCCTGCGTCAACGGTTCGTTCGTAGGTGTTGGTCATGGTATAACTTGATGTGGAATCCGTTTTCTGGGCCAGCGTAACAGCGATCCCTGCTGAACTGTTGTTCCAGCCAAAGGGCACGGATGGCGGGTTATATTTTTTAATGTCATTGTACATTGCCGTGCGTGCGTCTGTCATCCATTCCTTCATGTCAGCATTGTTGGGATGTTCAATGAGGAAAGGGAATTCTTCGATGGGTATCGATTCAGGCAGGATGTTGTACCCGGTGGTCCTGAAGAGGTACTGTGTCGTCCGTGTGATGGGATATTGCAGGGTCACCGTGTCCCACCAGGGATAGGCCGAGTACCGGAACCGCTTGATCTTGGGGATTTTCCAGATGAAGTAACCGTATTCCTGAGATTCCATGCGGAGGTTGAACTCCAGTTCGTATTCCAGGGTTGTGTCGCGTGTAGTGCCAAACTGGTTCTTAAAGGCCCAGGAGTAATTGAACTCTTCACCGTAGGAGACGCTCAGCAGTTTTGAGTCGAGGTCGAGATCCATGCTTTCGCCCACGCTCCAATGGTCTTCTGAAGATGTACTGATCCTGACCTTGTTCATGTTTTCCACGCTGAACTTCAGGGAACTGGCAGGGGAGACCCAATCGGCGTGTTTTTCGTCCCATGTTTCCCAGTCGATGCTCACCGGCGGGGCGCCATCGGTGATGCCCACCAGCGTCCATGTGTCCTTGATGCCCTCATAGCTCACCGTGTCGGTCAGGTCATAGCTTTTCACAATCGAATCGGGATCCAGCATCCAGTTGTCGGAAATGAATCCCATTCCGTTGAACCGCTTGCTGTCGTCGGGATAAAAGTACCAGATAACCTGGCGATAACCGTCGATCCCGGGCAGGGCACCGGTCCAGTCGGCCGGGATGAGCTCACCGCCACCGCAGGACTGGTTGCCTTTCGACATGTCGCCGGGGCCTGAGATGGATGTGGGCAGTCCGATCTGTCCCTGGTTCACCATCCGATAATAACCGTTGTCGTTGCGGTACTCGATATAGTAAACAGGGTGATAATCCCCAACTTTATCCATTGTCATCCCGATCCTGGTCATCCGGTCGGGATACTGTTCCTGTGAATCAGTCGTCTTCCGGCCTTTGACTGAACCCTCAAAGATCATAGCGGCACCGATGTACAGGTTGGTGCTGAAGTTCATGTCGACACAGTTGTTGCTGATGGCAAAATCCCTGCGCCCCTTATCGTTGATGTAGGGTGTTAACTTATAAATATATGTATAGTTATCCCCGGTACCATTGATCAGAATGTATTCGTTCCCATCGGCATCAAGTTGTTTGAGGATGCCCATGGGCATGGGTGAGCCGCCCAGTCCGGTGTCCTTGGTCCAACCCGTAGCAATGAAATGGCCGGAGACGCTGTCATATCTGTGTTCTTCAAGCACCCAGTGGTATTCGCTTGGAGATCCATCCTTGATATCATTGTAAATGAAATAAAGGCTATCTCCAACCTGGAAGGCACCCTGTCTCATAAGCCGGGGATCGGTGGTGGATTCAACGTTATAGGTGAACGGATCCGATGTCTGATCAAGGGGCATCTGGGCGAAGCAATCAGTGTACTTATCCGTACCGTTGTAATTCTTGATCTGCTGGTAGTACCAGAGCCGCCCATTGAACTTGAAGGTACATACCCGCCACAGGTCGACATTATCGCCGGAGGTGTACGTCTCGTCGTAATACCCGAACAGCAGGTAGTTTTTCTTACTCGGTCCCATGGTATAGGGTACCAGCAGTAAGGTGTCGTGGTCGGGGCGGAACGTATAGACATAGGCGTGTTGTTTTCCCTTGCCGCCGTCCACGAAATTAAAGATGTACACCGTGCCGTTCCAGGAAGCGCTGGTGACGCCCAGACCTCCACGGCTGCCGTTGTACCAGGAAACACCGGTGGCATCCCGCCACGAGAGATCAGGGGCAAAAAACTGTGGCTGTCCCTGTGCAATCGTAACCATGAAGAAAAGAAAGATGAGGGTATGGCGAGGTTTCATGGGGGTTGATATTAAAAGTTATTAATGGTTATTGATGGTTATTATTGGTGTCACGCTGTGTGTGATTTAAAGGCCAACGATGATCCCGCCGTTGACTACAATGTCGGCCCCGATACCTGTCATGGCATACAGGGACACCGGCCCGCTGACATGCCAGCGAATGGCAACAGTGCCATCGAGGAACGACCGGTTGATGCTCCTGGAGTTGATCTCGTCCACCAGCAGGTCGCCATTGGATTCGTACACCCGTTTGATCGTATATTCATGGTTCGACAGGAGCCAGTAGAAACCGGGTCCGGCCGACAGAACCAGATCGCCGGTGGTATAGGTGGCCATGAGGCTCACACGCTGGTAGAACGAACGGTAAGTGTCGCGGTTGGTCTGCAGGAATCCTTCGGGTACAGGATTGATATTGTCGGTGACCGTCACGGCTTCCCCGAAAGTGCAGATGAAGAAGGGCCGCAGCGAAATGCCCCAGTGGGGATCCAGCGCGTACGACACATCCAATCCCATCCCCACACAGGGTTTCTGGAATTTGGAATCGATGGTGTACTCGTCCGTGTCAGTGACATGGTTATGGATGGTCGTGTAGGAGCTGGCAATCCCCAGCAGCAGGGTGGCCGTGGCATGCCATTTTGAATCCGGCCTGCCGTAGAGTACCATGCTGGCCTCAAAGTTCACGTTGTTGACCCGGCTGTTACGATCGATCACCGAGTCGATCGCATCAAGTTCTTCCCCGTTGAAGTCGTAGGTGCCAAAGTCCTCCCCATACCAAACCGAATGGTTCGACAGCCGGTTCAGCTTGAGGTCAGCGTTCAGGTAAGAATAGGAGGCCCCGATGAAAAATCGGGATTCGCTTTTTACCGGTGCCTGACTAGTTTCCTGGGAGCGCACGATCAGTGCGAGACAAAGGATAAGCGTGGAGAATATCAGTTTTTTCATTAGGGTGAAGTATATATAGTGATAAATTGTTATTCGTTGTTATTGGTGGTTATTCTTGGTTATTTGTAGTTATTCGGTGTGGATGATCATTTTTTTGACGACTTGCTCATTGCCTGACCGGATCACCAGCAGATAAATGCCAGGGGAGAGGCTTAATCCGTGGAATAATTCGGTAAGGGACCTTGTGCCGGGGCTGACCGATTCATTGTGTGCCAGTGTGATGCCGGCAATATTGAGCAGGCGGAGGTCGTATGTATCGGTTGCAGCCTGATCGATCGTGATCCTGACATCATGGCTGTTTGAGGGATTGGGGAAGATCAGGGCTTTCAGGTCCGATGGCTGCTGGAGCTTATCGGTGGCTTTGATGCGGAACGGTCTCCATAACGACCTGACACGTTCGCCGGCAACGTTATAGCCCCTGACGGTCCAGTAAAGTGTTGTTCCCGGTTCAGCCCGGAGCGCGGGAATCGTTGCATAGGAACGGTCGCCGATCGAATCGCTGTAGATGACATTTCCTGCGACCAGGTTCGGCTGGGTGGAAATGAAAAGCGTGTACTGTCCGAGGGGGCCGTTCTCGGCTTCCCACGTGAAGATCATTTCGGGCGGATTGATCTCTTCTCCGTCGCCCGGGGTCAGCAATTCGATCTCATCGAGGGTTGAATTGACGATGTAAGCCACATACCAGGGCATGATACTGTCGAGTCCGTCAAAGTACCATAAGTCGGTGGTGATCTCAGGAGTGAGCATGAACACATCCATGGTCAGCAACGAGAGGTTGATGCCATCTTCCGAATTCTCCAGGTTTTCCAGGGAGGCTTGCACCGAATGCTTGAAATCGGTGGTCACGGTCGTCTCCGACGAATAGGTGCCTTCCCAGCTTGTGGTTTCTCCGGCGTGGATACGAAACACATGGGGAATTTTAGCCGTCTGCCCCATTTCACATTTCACTTCGTAGGTGTTGGTCGCCTCGTAGGTAGAGCTGGAACCGGCCGATACGCTCATGGTCCCGGATACCCCGCCGGTGTGGGTGACCCATGAGAGGCTGATGATCGGATCAACACCGTTCTGGTCCACTGCTTCGTTCAGGTCATAGCGCGCATCAGCTTTCCAGTCCGACAGCATCTCTCCGTTCGGCTCATTCACATAGAACGGGAAACCCTCGATAGGCCTGGGTTCAGGGACGACCGAATAATTTTCCACGCGGAAGAGATACTGCAGGGAGTTTGGGATGGGGTAGACCAGTTCGGTCGTATCCCACCAGGGATAGAGCGAATATTCGAACCGCCAGATCTCCGGGACTTTCCAAAGAAAGAAGCCCTTATCCTGGTTATCCGGTCTGAGCTTGAATGCCAGATCATAGGTAACCGTAATCTCCGTTTCATGTGCAACTGTTTTTTTGAAGAGGTTGCAATATTTATACTCTTCACTCAGCGATCCGTTTATCTTTTTAAGGTCGCTTTTTACGTCAATGCTTTCCCCGATGCTCCACTGGTCTTCGGTCGTATTGGAGACGTCGACACTTTCTGAGTTTTCAATGCTGAATTCCAGCGAGCTTGCCTCGGTGGTATTGTTATAATGCGTGGAGTCCCAGGCGTACCAGTCCATACACACTGGTGGTGCACCGTCGATGATTCCCACCAGTGTCCACAGGTCTCTGACCGAGCCGCCCCATTGGATGGTGTCGTTGAGGTTGGGACTTGTGACAATATCGTCATCATCGAATAACCAGTTGTCAGACTGGAAACCGGCGGCATTGAAGTGTTTGTTACCGTCGGGGAAGAAGATCCAGTTGTACTGCCGTAAACCGTTAGGCCCGTCGATTGCATCCGACCAGTGGGTGGGGATCAGTTCAAAGGTGCCGCACATCTGCAATCCACCGGAAATGGTACCAGGTGGTGATATTGAAGAAGGAAGGGTGATTATACCTTCATGGACTTTCACATAGTAACCGTTGTCGTCGCGGTATTCCATGTAGCGGACGGCATAGGTTCCGTTAGAACTCGTATAGGTATCGATTCCGAAGTGAGTGATCCTGTCGGGGTACTGTTCGTTGGATTCCGAGGTTTTTTTACCCCGGATCGATCCTTCCAGAAGTGCAAATCCCTGTACATCGGTTTGGGAAAAATTAGCATCAACGCAGCTGGAGACTGTGAATGTTGTTTTTCCCCCGGACACTGCAGGAACGAACTTATAGACATATGAATCAGCCCCGCTGGTACTGACCACCACGTATTCATTGCCCAGGACATCGAGGCGTTTGACGATCCCGGGTGTCATCAGGCCGTGCAGTGTCGTCATCTGGTCGCAGCCCGATTGATACACGAACTGGTTTTTTGTTTCGTCCCAGGCAAACTGTTCGATGATCCAGCTTCCGTAATGGGACGATGAGGTGGTATCATCGAACGTAAGGAAGTACAGCATCTCATTTAGCTCAAATGCTCCCATCCGCATCTTCTGCGGATTGGAGGATGATTCCACGCAATACGTGTAGGGATCCAGGTCGCTGCTTTCAGGGATCTGGGCAAAACAATCGGTATAATGGTGGTCGTCTGACCCAATGCCGGCATCGACATTGTTCTGGATCTGCTGGTAGTACCACAGCCGGCCTCCGTAGGTAAAGGTGAAGACCCGCCAGAGGTTGATGCCGTCATCATACGGATAGGTCTCTCCGCCATACCCGAATTCAAGTTGATTTGACTTATCGGGACCCATGTAAAAGGGAGTCAGGTTTCCATTGGTGTGGTTCTGACGGAATGTATATACCATCGGAAATGAGTACAGGGTAATATCTTCGTAGTTGAAGACATAAATGACTCCGTTATAGGTCCCGCAGGTCACGCCATATCCTCCGTATTCGCCGCTGTACCAGCGCGCGCTGCTGTTGTCGTGAAAAGGATTGTCAGGAGTGATATCCTGGGCCGAAAGGAGAACAGGAATAATGATCATGCTGAGAATCAGATTGATCCTCATGACGGGAGGGTATAGCTTTTTCATGGGAATTAGATTTTCTTGATCTAAATGGCGACGTGCAAAAAAGAAGCGATAATAATAAAAAAATAGTGTCCTATGTATCCATTTTAAAAAAATGTTACACAGTTCCTGGTATCATTTCTTCCGGAATAAAGAAAGTGGATGATGGAAGGTTTTACTGAAATAAAAGTCCTGAAAGCCTTTGCTTTCAGGAATCCTGATCAGCCCCTATCCTCTGGCCCCTTCCCCCACCCGGGGGAAGGGGAAATACTGACCCTTCCTTACGTCCCCCAGCTTTCCCTGTTGAGGCTGCGGTACTGGATCGCTTCGGCCAGATGTTTAGAAGAAATCTTTATTAGGGGGTTGATTATTCGATGGATATCTGAAGATTCTTCCCCAAACCGACCTTCAATATCCTATAAAACGTTGACAATTGAATTTCACTCTTCCCTGACTCGATCCTGGAAATGTAACTCTTTTTCGTTCCTGTTCTTTGTGCAAGCTCTTCCTGGGTCAGATTAGCTTCTTTTCTGGCCTCTTTTAGTAAGACACCCAGCCTGAAAGCCATTGCATCCGTCTCAAATTTTTCCCTTTCTGGAGTTCCTTTTTTGCCGTACTCCTTTTCTAAGAGTTGTTCGAATGTGGTTATTCTGGTCATTTTAAATTCCTGTTTTTATAGCTGAAATATTCACGTCTGAGCTTTTGTGCTAATTCAATCTCTTTCTTTGGGGTCTTCCGGGTTTTCTTAAGAAAACAATTGACAAGGACAATGAGCTGTTTATCATCAAAAAAGGATAATATCCTTATCTCTTTAAAGGTCGTGCTGATCCTTATTTCATATAATCCATCAGAATCTTTCAGGCATTTTAAAAACTTTTGTGGAACCTGCTCGGTATGCTGAACCATCCAGAGAACATAAAGAATTTTTCCTCTGACTTTGAAATCCTGCTGAACATAGAAGCTGATAAAATAATCTCCCCAAAATATAATCTCTCGTATCACGGCACAAAGTTAACTATATGGTTAACACAATCAAAAAAATACCTATAAATTATTCTTCCAGTAAAGCGGAGACATCAAGTCACTGCTTCACCGTAGGCCAGCCCCCTTCTCCTAGCCTCCTCCCCCGAATGGGGGAGGTTGGGAGGGGGCTTACGTCCCCCAGCTTTCCCGGTCGAGGCTGCGGTACTGGATGGCTTCTGCCAGATGCTCGGCCGAGATGGTCTCGCTCTGGTCCAGATCAGCGATGGTGCGGGCCACCTTAAGGATGCGGTTGTAGGCGCGTGCCGACAGGCTCAGCCGCTGCATGGCATTCCTGAGCAATTCCTCACCTGCTTCTCCCACCCGGCAGATCTTCCGGGTCAGTTTAGTCGACATGTGAGCGTTACAGTAGACTCCCTTTTCGTTCTCGAAACGTTTTTCCTGCATCTGTCGTGCAGCGATGACCCTGTTGCGGATGGTCTCACTTACTTCGGCGACACGTTCCTGGTTCAGTTCTTTAAAAGGAACGGGGATGACCTCCACGTGCAGGTCGATGCGGTCGAGCAGCGGTCCGCTGATCCGGTTGATGTATTTCTGGACCAGTCCGGGCTGGCATACACAATCTTTGTCGGGATGGTTGTAATATCCACAGGGACAGGGGTTCATGGCCGCCACGAGCTGGAAACTGGCAGGGTACTCCACGGAAAAGCGGGCGCGGGAGATGGTGACGATCCTTTCTTCCATGGGCTGGCGCATTACCTCCAGGGCCGATCGCTTGAATTCCGGCAGTTCGTCCAGGAACAAAACACCGTTATGGGCCAGTGAAATCTCCCCCGGCTGGGGATAGGACCCCCCGCCAACCAAACCTGCGTCGCTTATGGAGTGATGGGGTGCCCGGTAAGGCCGGGTGGTGATCAGCGAGGAGTGGTTGCTGAGCTTTCCGGCAACCGAATGGATCTTGGTGGTCTCCAGGGCCTCGTTGAGACTAAGCGGCGGTAGGATGGATGGCAGCCTTTTGGCCAGCATCGTTTTGCCGGATCCGGGCGGACCGATCAGAATGATGTTGTGTCCGCCGGCAGCCGCGATCTCCAGCGCACGCTTGATGTTTTCCTGTCCTTTGACGTCCGAGAAGTCGAATTCATAATCGTTGAGGTTCTGATAAAATTCTGCCCTGGTGTTGACCTTGACGGGTGTCAGCTCAGTTTGCTGGTTAAAAAATTCAATGACCTCCCTGATGTTTTCAACACCATACACATCAATATCGCTTACAATGGCTGCTTCCCTGGCGTTGATTCTTGGAATGATCAGGCCCTTGAATCCTTTCTTCCTGACTTCAATGGCGATGGGCAGCGCCCCCTTGATGGGCTGCAGGCTGCCATCCAGCGAAAGCTCGCCCATGATGATATAATCTCCAACTCTGGAAGGATTGATCTGCTCGGAAGCGGCCAGGATACCGATGGCGATGGTCAGGTCATAGGAGGAACCCTCTTTTCGGATATCCGCCGGCGCCATATTGATCACGATCTTCTTCCCCGGGATCTTATGCCCGATGTTTTTCAGGGCCGCTTCGATCCGCTGGTGACTCTCCTTGACGGCGCTGTCGGGCAGTCCCACCATGAAGAAGTTGACACCCTGGTCAATGTTGACTTCAATGGTGATAGTGATGGCATGAATGCCATGAAGGGCACTTCCAAATGTTTTGACGAGCATGGATCGATCGGATTAACCTGTTTTACCTGTTAATCCGGAAACACACTGAAATGTGACCCTGTTTTCAAAAAATTTACATTAATTTTTACCGGGCTTGTAACCTGACTCCTGGAGAATCCTGCGGCTATCCTTTTCAGCCAGCAGGTCCTGTAACCTCATTCGGGGATGAGTTTCCATGTAGTTACGGATGATCTGCCAGCCGGTCCATGAACCGAGGCGGGCCGGTGAATCAGGGAATCCCCGTGTGAAGGGGCCATCGGTGAAGAATTTATTGATGATCTGGATATCCGTCGAATAAAGAATTTCATTTTCAATGAAGAATTTCCAGAGGTTTGCTTCATTCTCATGGCACCATTCGACCTGAAGGCCCGTATATCCGATCTTGACCGAATCCGGCTGAAAGGGCAGCAGCGCATCCTGGAAATAGAGTTTCTTGCCTTCAACGATCATCTTATCCAGCACGTTATCACCGGGATACTGGTCCTGCATGTGATAAGCGGCCACCGCTACAATACAGTCCCTCAACAGGTATTCCTTCGTGAACCTCCTGATGACATAGGAAGGCAATCCCAGCTGCCTGTAGGGCTCGTACCCGTCACCCAGGTACATATCCAGTGCGATCAGCAGGTCAGGAGGCTGAAAAAGAACGGGATTCTGATAATCAATGCCTGATATGTACGTGTAAACCTCCGGTACGTTGTGATCGGGAAAATAAAATGCATAATATCGGAATGCCTCATTCAATTCACGCCGTTGTTCCTTGATATCGGGAAACACTTCCATGGTTTTCCGGTACAGTTGCTGTATAAAAGGATCATTGATGTAATGTACCAGTTGCAGAATGCCGGTGGAGTCAGGAGGGACATTCCCCAGAAAAACGGAATACGTACCTGTCATTTCAGCGATCTCCCAGGTCATTTGTGTGGTGTCGGCAGAAAAGAGTGCCTGCTCGTACCGACTGATCTTCAGACCGGGATCCGGTACCTGTTTGATATCTGTCTCCTGCCAGGGTGCTTTATGTGAACCGCACGAAAGTGTCAGGAATATTAGTGAGAACATCAGGCTCTTCCAGCAATTGCTTTGTCCCATCGCTCGATGATGAAATGTTTCCGTTAAAAGATCCGGATCCCCAATCCGATCAGGAAGGCATCCTCCCTGAACTGGTTATCTCCTTCGTAGATATCGTTCAAACCCCATTCATACCTCACATCCAGCGTGAAAATGAAGATGTCGAGCGATCCTCCGACCTGGTAGCCCCAGTTGGTACTTTCCAGAAGATCCACAGCACTTTTCTCAAAATCTTCAATGCCGTTTTTAATAAACTCAACACTTTTATCATGGGCAAATGACATCACAGGGCCAGTATAGACCAGCAACCTTGTGAACTCCATATCAAAAAATTTGATTCCCAGCAGCAGGGGTACATCGATGCTGTTGATCTCAAAATTGATCTGGTTATCATCGCCATTGTCATTCTGGAAGAGCTCACCACCTTTTTTAGTGAAATAAGCTTCCGGTTCAAAGACAATATGTTTGGTGAAAAAAATCCTCAGGAATGCCCCACCCTGATAGCCTGTGATCTTATCGCTGGTATAGTCGGTCAGGTCAGTGGATACATGTGAAGTGGAAATTCCTCCCCTGAAGCCAAAATCCACCTTATTCTGGCTCAGGGTGGAAAAGGTGAGGAGGATGCAACACAGGAGAAATGTTGTTTTCTTAATCCGCATGGCCTGGAGGAATGAAGCAAAGATAATGATTTTCAGAGACAGAATCCAGTACGTGAAACGATATATTCAGCGAAATGTTATTTAAGGGCTCTTTTTTCATGTGTTATAGAACCATCTTCTTTTCGTATTTTTGTACATTCAAACAATACTTCATCCTATGAAAAAAATCGCTTTTGCATTGTTTTTATCCGGACTGGTTGCCATTTCCAGTGTGACGGCTCAAACAAAACCGTTCCGGTTCGGGATTAAACTATCTCCCAGCCTGGGGTGGCTCAAGCCAAATACTGAAGGTTACGAATCCCAGGGTGTTGATGTCGGCTTTGGGTGGGGATTCATGTGCGATATTACCCTGACGGACAACTATTTCTTTTCCACTGGTTTTGATATGGAATGGAATTATGGCGGCCTGCAATATCCTGACATCTATGACGCAGATACGGTGACGCTGACCAGGGATTATAAACTTAAGTATATTGACATCCCTCTGTCCATTAAGATGAAGACCAATCAGTTTGAAAAATGGGCCTTTTTCGGACAGCTGGGTCTGGCCCCGGGATTCAGGATTGGGGCCACGGCTGATGATTCCTACCGGTTTGCCAACAATAGCATCGCTGAGAAGAACAAGACCGATATCACAGACGATATCAATCTGTTCCGTACTTCCGTTCTCATAGGAGCCGGAACCGAATTCTACATCGATGAATCCACCTGCATTGTAGCTTCGCTCTCGTTCAAGAACGGGATCACCAATGTGTTGAAAGGCACCAACGCTGTGGACAAATCCCTCAATGAAAAAGCACATTACAACGGCCTGTCATTGAATATCGGAATCATCTTTTAACCGTTATACCCAATCCCTGCAAGGTGAAAATTTCCATCGCTCAGCTGGACTATCATATTGGGAACTTTGAGTCAAACATCCGCAAGATCAGGGAAGCCATCCAACAGGCCAGAGAAGAGTCGGCCGACCTGATCCTTTTTGCCGAGCTTGCCGTTCCCGGATATCCTCCCAGGGATTTCCTTGAATTTGATGATTTCATTCATGAATGTGAGCTGGGGATCCATTCCATTGCCCAGGATTGCCGCGGAATTGCCGCCATCGTCGGCTCGCCGTCCCGCAATACCAATCCCAGGGGGAAACGGCTTTTCAACACCGCCTATTTTCTGGCCGAAGGCAAGGTGATGGCCATGACGCACAAGTCGCTTCTGCCCAATTACGATGTGTTTGATGAGTACCGTTATTTTGAGCCCAACAGGGATTTTCAGGTTATTGAATATCATGGAATTAAAATTGCCGTGACCATCTGTGAGGATCTCTGGAACATTACGGATACTCCCCTGTACACAGCCTCCCCAATGGAGATCCTTATTCAGCAGCATCCTGACATGATCGTTAACATAGCCGCCTCGCCATTCCATTATGATCAGATGAGCATCCGCAGGGATGTCCTGGCGCGCAATGCCTCCACCTATGGCCTTCCTGTATTTTATGTCAATCACATAGGTGCCCAGACGGAGCTGATCTTTGACGGCGGATCGATGGTGGTGGACAGGAAGGGACGGGTGCTGGACGAGCTCAACTATTTCCAGGAAGATCTCAGATTCTATAGGTTCGACAAGGCTAAGAAAAATGTACTGCTTTCCGACAGGGGAATCATGGGGCCCCAGAACCTTGATACTTCGAGGATCGCGCTGATCCATGATGCGCTGGTGCTGGGTATCCGGACCTATTTTCGCAAACTTGGATTCAGGGAGGCCATCCTTGGCCTGTCGGGAGGGATTGATTCTGCCGTGACACTGGTGCTGGCTGCCGAAGCACTGGGTAACGAACATGTTCGTGCCGTTCTGCTTCCCTCACGTTACTCAACGGGCCATTCCGTGCGCGATGCCGTGGAACTGGCCGAAAATACCGGAGTACCTTACCAGACCATCAGCATCGAAGAAGCCTTCCGGAGTTTTGAGTCCCTGCTCCAGCCCGTATTTGGGGATCGTCCTCCGGATGTCACGGAAGAAAACATACAGGCCCGGGTGCGTGCCGTGGTTCTTATGGCCCTGGCCAACAAATTCGGGTATATTTTGCTGAACACCTCCAATAAAAGCGAGGCAGCAGTCGGGTACGGAACCCTGTACGGCGATATGTGCGGAGGCATTGCTGTACTGGGGGACGTGTACAAAACACAGGTATACGAACTGGCCGCATACATCAACCGTTCAAGGGAGATCATCCCCGTCCATACCATTCAGAAGCCCCCCTCGGCTGAACTGAAACCCGGCCAGCAGGATTCTGATTCCCTGCCGGATTACGACCTGCTCGACCGGATCCTTTTTCAGTATATTGAAATGTGCCAGGGACCGCAGGACATCATCCACATGGGATTTGATGAGAAGACGGTCAGGAAAGTGCTGCGTATGGTAAATACAAATGAGTACAAGCGGCATCAAACGCCGCCCATTCTTCGCATCTCACCCAAGGCCTTTGGGATGGGAAGGAGAATGCCTATAGTGGGGAGGTACCTTTCCTGAGAGGAGAAAGGAGAGAGGAGAGAGGAGAAAGGAGAGAGGAGAGAGGAGAAATAATTTTTTAGATGGCTTCGACAGATTTGATCTCGGGGACCGCTCTCCGCATGGCCTCTTCGACACCATTTTTCAGCGTGAGCCGGCTGTATGGACATGAACCACAGGCTCCGTGAAGTTCAACATTCACCACATTATCTTCCGTCAGGTTGATAAATTCAATATCTCCTCCGTCGGATTGCAGGTAAGGACGGATCTGTTCGATGACATTTCTGACCTTCAGTTCTAATTCACTGGATTGATTCTGTTCCATGGTCCCAAAATTTTTAGGCGGCAAAAATAATAAAAATAATGGTTAGAAAAATCTTTATAGGTTTTATTATGCCGTTGCATTCATCGCATCCAGAAATGCATTGCGGATGGCGATCTGTTGAGCGACGGTCTCAGCCATTTGCCTGAACGCCAGTGATTCCGGGGAGTTTTCAGACAGGGCTACGGGCAATCCCTCGTCGCCTGATTCGCAAATGCCCTGCACGACAGGGATCTGTCCCAGAAGGGGGATATGGTGCTCTTCCGCAAGTCTTTTCCCGCCTTCTTTACCAAAGATATAGTATCTGTTCCCGGGCAGTTCGGCCGGTGTAAACCATGACATATTTTCGATCAGCCCGATCACCGGTATCCGGATCTGCTCCTGCCGGAACATGGTAATGGCTTTCCGGGCGTCTGCCAGGGCCACTTCCTGTGGAGTGGTCACAATAGCGACTCCGGTCATCGGAACCTGCTGTGCCAGGGTCAGGTGGATATCGCCCGTACCCGGAGGTGTGTCGATGATCAGATAGTCGAGATCACCCCATTCAGTATCTTTGAACAATTGCATCAACGCATTGGATGCCATTGGCCCTCTCCAGATCAATGCCTGGGATGCATCGATGAAGAATCCGATGGATAGCACCTGGATGCCATAGCGGGGGATAGGGATCACTTTCGGTTTGCCGTCGATCTGTACCACCTCCGGACGCGCCACCGGCAGTCCGAACATCAGGGGCACTGAGGGGCCGTAGATATCGGCGTCGAGCAATCCCACGCGGGCGCCGGTCTGTCCCAGTGCCACGGCCAGGTTGGCAGCTATCGTCGATTTCCCGACACCGCCCTTGCCAGAAGCGATGGCAATGATATTCTTCACCCCCCTGAGCACATCTTCTGCCTCTTTTCGCCGGCTTGTCACACGGGAGGTCAGTTCCACTGAGACCTTTACTCCAGGATCCACATAGCGGTGAATGGCGTCGATGCAATCCTGTTTCATTTTACCTTTCAGCGGGCAGGCCGGTGTCGTTAGGACGAGCGTAAATGAAATACTATCCTCTTGTATATTAATATTTTCTATCATATTCAGGGAGATCAGATCCTTTTTCAGATCCGGATCCTCCACATGCCTCAGGGCATTTACAACCTGTTCCTTTGTCAACATACGATTGGTTTTTAAATGGGAGGGCAAATGTAAGACAAATTCCCTTGCCATCATGGATTTTTCATCTGGCCTTTCCGAACCTGAGCTTGGATTCGGTGCCATGGATCAGCCGGTGGATGTTCTTGCGGTGTGTCAACGGAATGAAGATGGCAATGGCGATGGCCAGGATCATGAAGGGAAGGATTTCCCTGTGGCCCAGCAAAACAATATCAATAACGGGAAATGCGATCGCGGCTGAAATGGAAGCTAGTGAAACGTACCTGAAGGAGATGAATACAATGATGAAAATCCCGAGCGTTATCAGGGAAGCCAGAGGAAACAGGGCAATGCCCACCCCCAGGAGAGTGGCCACTCCTTTTCCGCCCCTGAAACCTGCAAAAACAGGGAACACATGTCCCGCTACGACAAGTGCGCCCAGCCCGATCTGATAGAGTGCAGCCTGATTCTCCGTTGCCAGGTTTAGATCGAATAATTGCATCAGTTGGATGGCTGCCCATCCCTTAAAAATGTCGAACAACAGCACGGGGATGCCGGCTCCGGGTCCGAGGATCCGGATCATATTGGTGGCGCCGGCATTACCGCTTCCCTGCTTTCGTATGTCTGTCCCATAGAAGATCCTGCCTACCCAGACAGAAGTGGGTATGGAGCCCAGCAGGTAAGCGAGGATAAGGGGTAGGATGTACATATTATCGTCTTTCTGCTGCCTGTATCCGGCTGATGAATTCGATCATTTTCTGACGGGTCGAAATGATGTACTGATAAATGTTTTTTGAGTTCTCGAGGTTCAACACCCTCCGGGTCTCTTTCAGCTCGCTCAGAGTCGAATTGTACAGATCATCCGAGGAGATGGACTGCATAATGTGATTGGAGTAGTTGAAGTAGAACCACTCCTTCTCGGCCGTTTCAAGGTAAATATTCAGTTCGTCACCATTGCGCCGCTTGGCCAGTTCGATGACCCCGCCTGCATATTTGTTCACCGAACGGTCCAGGATGGAGTTGATCCCGATCTGACCCCTTGAGATATAGGATTTGGTTCGCTTGTTCCAGATCATATCTACGTCAGACAGTACAAGGGTATGCTGCAGCCCCGGGGGTAGCCTGCGCTGGGAACCATAGAGCGACAATTCTGTCAGCAGTTCATTGGCTGCATCTCTGCCAGCCATGAACGTGAGCGCTTTTCTGTAGGAGTTGCTGGTGATATCGATCCCCGCCATATTGGAGTTCATGAGCTTTTCAGTCATGATTCCCAGGACCTCCTCTGAGAAGTAAAAGTCCAGGCTGAGCGACATATCGAAGATGGCCGAGTCGGGAACGATATAGTACGTTCCGTTACCATACGTCGTCATTTTCACTTCATCGAGAGTCAGGCCTGTCCGGATCTCTCCCTCGCCATAGAGGGTACAGTTTTTATTACTGAGACTGAGGTAGTTATCCAGCCCTTCAGCCCTGGTAAGGCTGTCCCCGGACGAGATCCGGTATTCCTGTGATGGTTTATCGTACGTAATAAATCCACTGGCAGACAGGATCTCAGTTTCATCCATGCGATCCTTCCTGCCGAAAAAGACAGGATAGATCTCGTAACCCGCCGACAGCACCAGTGCGTTCGAGATCCGTTTACTGCCAACATCCTCCAGGGTATCTTTCACGGGCAGCGCGATGTTATTGGGATCCACCTCGGCTGCGAACCTTACCCAGGAAGGCGGGAATGGATCGCAGTCCTGCCGTATCCGGAAACCGCCGTCAAACGTCAGGAACTCTCTGGAGGTGACCAGCAGGGCTTTTCCTTTGAAATCAAAATAGGGACTCAAACTGAAATTGACCGTATCGGGTATCTGGGCTACCGCATAGGTACGGTGGCTGCTATCGGTCGAGATACTATTGAACAGGATCTGGTTTATATTACCCAATTCGTCCGTATAATCATATTTTCCGGAAGCCTGGTATTTTTTACGGGACTGGATGTTTACCGTAGCATCGTAGATCATGTGCGATTTCCGTGTAGTATCAGCGATGATGACTGCTCCGCCGAGTGGCTCCATCTGGGCATTCTTTCGGATGGTCACTTTGCCGTCGGCAGGAAATACAGCCGCGTCAGCCACTTTGATGTATTTAACATCCCCGGCATAGAGAATGTTTTCTTTGAGATCGGAAGAGCGTCGTGTAGGGAAAGAGTGTCGTAGGTTGTGTAGATC